>VTLG01012625.1_pt1 | contig 10419 bp, 12 predicted proteins | sample 4694571 | NCBI WGS metagenome assembly VTLG01 (sample SAMN12604809, study PRJNA352737) | marine metagenome | biome: ENVO:00000447; feature: ENVO:00000209|ENVO:00000569|ENVO:01000036; material: ENVO:00002151; isolation source: viral sequences binned using virsorter ... | reverse complement strand
TCATCAAATGCAAAAGAAAAATGGAACACAGGCTAAATTTGTAGATCAACAAGAAGCCGCCATGAAACTTTTACAAAAACAAATAATTGCTGAAAGAGAAAAAAAAGATTTAGTAGAAAAACAAGAAAAAGCATCTGAAGCTATTTTTGAACATCAACATAAATTACATCAAGGTTTTGCGGAACTTCCGAAATCTATTGAAGGTATTGGAGGTGCATTAGATGGATTTTCAGAAGGCTTACAATCAGAATTAGATGTGACAGCTTTTGATAGATTTAAACAAGCAGGTCAATCAGCATTACAATCATTAAAGTCAAGCATATCTGATTTTGTTATGACAGGTAAAATGAACTTTGCACAATTAAAAGAAGCGATCATTAGATCTTTAGTTGATGCTCTTGTAGGTCAAGCTGTTAGTGCGGCTTTGAGAAAAGCTACAGAGATGTTTAAGTTTGAAGCAATAAGAGAAGGTTTAATATCTGTTTATAAAGCAGGGTTGAAAGCATTTGCATCAATACCATTTCCATTTAATATTGCGGCGGCAGGTGCGGCTATCGCAAGTGGTATGAAACTTGTAGATAAAATAAAAGGTTTTGAATCTGGTGGTGCTGTATCAAAAGGACAACCTATTATGGTTGGAGAACGAGGTGCAGAATTATTTATTCCAAATCAAACAGGGCAGATAACTCAATCTGCTAGAGGAACAGGAGGAGGAGCAGTTAATGTTAATTTTAATATTACAACTGTTGATGCAAGAGGGTTTGACCAATTATTAGTTTCAAGAAGAGGAACTATTTCAAGAATTATAAATGAGTCAGTAAATGAAAGAGGAAGGGAAGCGATAATATAATGTCAGGTGCTTTTCCAATATCATCAGCAGGTTTTCAAGTTGCAACAATAAAAACTGTTCAAAAAACTTTATTATCTAAATCCGCAAGCGGTAAAAGATTTGCAAGACAAATAGATGGTCAAAAGTTTGGTTTTACTGCATCAATAATTACAGGAAAAAGATCAGATATTTATGGAGACTTGATGGCTTTTATTATGAAACAAAGATCAGGTAAAGAAAGTTTTACAATTATACCTCCTGAAATTTCAAACACTAGAGGAACAGAGACAGGTACTTTATTAGTCAACAATGCACATACAGCAGGAGACACAACAATTACTATTGATGGACATAGTTCAGATGCGGCAGGAGTTTTGAAAAGCGGAGACTTTATAAAATTTGCAGGTCACGATAAAGTATATATGATTGTATCAGATGTGACTTCATCTTCAAATGCAAGTACAATAACAATAGAACCTCCATTGACAACTGCTTTATCAAACAATGAAGTAATTACTTATAATAATGTTCCTTTTACAGTTTATTTATTAAACGATATGCAAGAGTTTGGACAAATAGGTGCTGATTCTTCTGGTAATGTTTTATATAAATTTGAACTAGATGTTGAAGAAGCATTATAAGATCAGATATTATATCAATGTTGATGTATTAGCTGAAGAAATAGTAGAAGCTGATGATATTGATGTTGAGAATTTAAAATTGAAAAACAAAGAGTTTCCAAGTAAAAATGCTAAATGGATTATTTACGAGGATATGAAAGTGACAAGGAAAACGATAGAAGATTATGAGCAGAGGACTGACAACAGCACTAAAAAATGAACTTGCAACTTATGTATTACGACCTGTTCACTTAATCACATTTGGTTTTTCTACACCTGCAAATCTTACTGATTGTTCTTTTTCTTTAACAAGTTCTGTTTCTGGAAGTTCTACAACATACACACCAACAGCTTTTGTTCAGAATATATCATCATTTACTGAAGAGGTTGGTATATCAAAATCTTCATTAAGAATAGGATTATCAGGTGTCAATCAAGCATACATATCAATAGTTTTAAGTGAGAATGTTATTAATGATACATTTAAAATATTTAGAGGTTTTTTAGATGACAATAATGCTTTGATAGCTGACCCTTTTTTACTTTATGATGGACACATAGATAAATTTGAAATTACAGAATCAGAAAAAGAAACAGATATAATATTTACTATTGTAAGCCATTGGGCAGATTTTAATAAAATATCTGGCAGAAAAACAAATCCAACATCACAACAAAGATTTTTTTCTACTGATAAAGGTATGGAGTTTTCTTCTCAAACAGTTCAAGATATTAAATGGGGAAGGGAATAGTGGAGATAAGACAATGGGAAAAAAAAGATGTAGAAGATTTAATAATATTAAGCAAGATCATGTGGGAAGAGAGTATGTATAAAGATATTTCATTCAGCGAAGATAGATTAAGAATACAATACAACTATCTTTTATCTAAACCATTTAAAGGCATGGGATTTGTTGCAATAGAAAATAATAAAATGATTGGTGCTATTGTCGTTATGTTATCAAAATATTTTTTTAGTAATGAAATTTTTTGTTTTGATCTTGGATTATTTATAAATCCAAAACATAGAAAAAGCATAAAAACACCTGCAAAACTAATAAAAGTTGCAGGAGATTGGGGAAAGAAAAAAGGTGCAAAAGAATTTAGACCTGCATCAAGTGTTGGTGTAAGAATAGATAAAATAGAAAAATTTTATAATTTTTTAAAATTTAAAACAGTAGGTAATGTATTTAGTAAGAGGTTATAGTTATGTGTCCAAATCCATTAGATATAGTTGAAGATGCAGTAGATTTTGTGACAGGTATCTTTGAAGAAGTTATAGGTTGGTTGATAGATGTTCCTGATATTCCTGATTTTGGAGATAGTGATTTTGACCAATTTGAAAAAGGTATTCTTGTAAATAAACAATCTAATGATGCTTCAATCCCTGTTGTATATGGAGAGAGACTTATTGGAGGAACAAGGGTTTTTTTATCTACTTCTGGAACAGATAATCGTTATCTTTATATTGCTCTTGTTATGTGTGAAGGAGAGATAAACTCTATAGAAGAAATAAGAGTGGATGATAAAGTTGTGACTTTTGATGGTGCTTTGACAGATAATACACAAAGAGATGTTGCTTCAAGTGATGCAAACTTTTTTAAAGCTGACCCTAATGATGATTCATCTTCTGCGGAGTCTTTAATAAAAATAGAACCGCATTTAGGTTCTGACAGTCAAAGTGCATCTTCATTATTATCAACACTTACAGGATGGACAAGTAATCACAAATTATCTGGTATTGCTTATCTTGCTTTACGATTTACTTGGAATCAAGATGCTTTTTCAGGAATACCAAAAGTTCAAGCAAAAATAAAAGGTAAAAAAATAGTCACTCTTGCATCTAACTTAACAGAACAAACAGCATCATATTCTACAAATCCTGCTTTTTGTATTTTAGATTTATTAAGAAACGAAAGATATGGAAAAGGTGTTGCCACAACAGATATTGATTTGCAAAGTTTTTATGATGCTTCACAAGTTGCTATCACACAGGTCACTCCATATTCAGGTGCAAGTGATATAAATATTTTTGATACAAATGCTGTTTTAGATACATCAAAAAAAGTTATAGAAAACATGAGAGAACTTATTCAAGGATGTAGAGGATTTTTGCCTTATAGTGCAGGTAAATATAAATTAATTATTGAAACCACAGGTTCAGCTTCAATTACACTTACAGAGGATGATATATTTGGAGGAATAAAATTAGAGAGTGAAGATAAAAATAATAAATACAATAGAGTTATTGTAAGTTTTATAAATCCAGATCGTAATTTTCAAGTAGATCAAGTTCAGTTTCCACCAATAGACGACTCGTCTTTAGCAAGTGCAGATCAACACGCAACTATGAAAACAGCAGATGGAGGGTTCTTGTTAGAAGGAAGGTTTGACCAAAAGACATTGACTTCTCCGTATCAAGCAGAAGAGATGGCGGAAGTTATACTCCGCCGGAGTCGCGATGCCAAAAGAATTAGTATCAATGCAAGAGCAAGTGCATACGATTTAGTTATAGGAGACATTGTAAATATCACACATAGTTCTTTAGGATTTTCTGCAAAACCATTTAGAGTTTTAGGCATGACATTCAATCAAGATTTTACAGTTGGATTAGCTTTGATTGAACATCAAGATAGCATTTACACTTGGGCATCTAAACAAGTTCAAGCTAATGTTCCAGATACAAACTTGCCAAATCCTTTTTCTGTTTCTCCTCCTGCATCATTAACATTATCTGATGAAATGATTGAATATTCTGATGGAACTGTAATCACAAGATTAAATATTGTTGTAGGTGCATCTCCAGATAGATTTGTAGAAGGATATGAAGTTCAATTAAAACAAACATTAGATGCAAATGGAAACGCAGTCACAGAAGATTTTAGATTAGTTGGAGAGGGGAAAACAAGAGAATATCAAGTTTTAAATGTAATTGATGGTGCAACTTATCAAGTAAGATGTAGATGTAAAAATTCTCTTAATGTCAGATCAACATTTATATCTTCAACAAGAACTATAATTGGTGCTACAGATACACCTTCAGATGTAGCAGATTTTAATATTTCAATGATTGGTTCAAATCAAATGCAATTATCTTGGACTGCTGTAAATGATTTAGATATTGAATTTTATGAAATAAGATATTCAATGGGTTCAGGCACTACAGCTTGGTTTAATACTTCTCCATTAGTTCAAGTGCCTAGAAGAAAATCAAATAGTGTAGTTGTCAATGCACTTAAACCACCATTTAATTTATACATAAAAGCAGTAGATAAATTAGGAAACGAATCAGCTAATGCAACTCTCATATCCTCTAATGTTGATACTTTACAAGCATATCAAGATATATCAAACATTACTGAAGAAACAGCATTTGCAGGAACATTTACAAACACATTTAAAGGAGAAGATAATAATAATAATCCTGCGGTCACTTTAGATACAATTACTCTTTTTGATGCTAGATCTGGCAACTTTGATGATGCTGATACTAGCGGTTTTTTATTTGATACAGGAGGACTAGCAAATAACATTACAGGTTCAGGAGACTATGTATTTGCAAACAGCTTTTCTCTTGATGCTACTTATGATGCAACATTCCAAGTAGAACTAACAATGGAATCTGATGACCCTTATGATTTATTTGATTCAGGTCGTGGAGCATCATTATTTGACAACGCAAAAGCACCATTTGACGGAAATGCACCAACTAATAATAATGCAATTATTCAGATAGGAAGTTCAACAAGTTCTCTTGCTAGTATTACTTCATTTACAACTGTTGCTCAACAAGGAACATTTAAAGGGAGATTTTTTAAATTTAGATGTGTGCTTTCATCAGCTAATAACAATGCAAGACCTTTTGTGACAGGATTGAAAGCTAGATTAGTATTAGAAAAACGATCAGAGACAGGAGATGATATATCTTCAGGTACATCCACAAAATCAGTCACATTTACAAACGCATTCTTTCAGATACCAAATCTTACAGTCACAGGTCAAGATCTTGCTTCAGGAGACTTTTTTGTAATATCAAACAAATCAAAAACAGGCTTTGACATTGTGTTCAAAAATAGTAGTAATACAATAATCAACAAAACTTTTGATTTTCAAGCAAGAGGACATGGGTTGAAAATTTAGAATAAAAGGAATATAAGAAGATATGTCACAAGTTTCAGATGTAAATTTAGCAAATCAAGCATTCGGAAGTTTCCGTAGCGAATTAAATAATATTTTAGGTGCATTAAATACTATGCACATTGGAAGTTCTGCACCCGGTTCAGTAGCACAAGGCACGATCTGGATAGATTCAGGCACATCAGGAAAACTAAAGGTAAAATTGAATGACGGATCTGATAATGTAGAATTATTTGAGGTTGATATATCTTCAAATGCAATAACAAGTAATATGTCAGTCACAGGTACTATTACTGAAACTGACCCAAATGCTTTACCATTAGCTTTAGCACTAGGATAGGAGAATAAATGGCAAACACTTTTAAACAAATAAATTTTGCGGCAGAACCTGCTTCAGCAGGAACACCTTATGTTGTATATACAACAGCTTCATCTACAACTACAGTTATCATTGGTTTAATTTTAACAAACATTCACACAACAGGAGTCACAGCAGAAGTTGAATTAGTTTCAACAACAGCTAATAGAGGTGGTGCAAACAATGTTGCAAACGGAACATCTTTTTTAGTTAAAGATGTAAGTATTCCTTTAGGTTCATCACTAGAACTTTTGACAGGTGGTAAAGTTGTAATGGAAGCAGGAGACGCAATAAGAATAGATTGTTCTGTTGCAGATAAACTTTCAGGCTCATTATCAGTTTTAGAAATTACATAGGAGAATAAATGAGTTATATTGGCATTCCTCCACAAGCTAATTTTTCTTCAGGTCTATTAGATAGATTTACTTCTACTACAGGAACTACAGTCACTCTTACTCACGATATTGCTTCAGAAAACGACATTGTGGTTTTTGTAAATTTTGTAAAACAAGACAGCACAACATATTCAGTTGGAGGAACAGGAAATAAAACTCTAACTTTGGGTGGCACATTAGTTTCATCAGATATCGTTGAAGTTCATTATTTAAACATTGTAGGACAAACTAATGCACCATCTTCAGGAAGTGTCACAACAGCAACCATTAATGATAACGCAGTCACAGGAGCAAAACTAAACACAGATGTAATTTCAGCACAAACAGCTTTAGCAGTAGCACCAGATTCAACAGATGAACTTTTAATTTCTGATGCAGGAGTTTTAAAAAGAGTAGATGTATCTTTAGTTGGTGGAGATAACAAACCATCATTTTTAGTCACAAAAACATCAAATCAGTCTATAAGTAATACAACGAATACAGTAGTCACTTGGCAACAAGAAGTAAATGATAGTGATAATGCTTTTGCCTCAAATAAATTTACAGTACCAAGTGGAAAAGGTGGACTTTATTTTTTAAATACACAATTAAGATTTAATAGTATGGGTGATGGTGATGAAATACAAATAGCTTTTAAAAAAAATGGTGCTTATGAATTTAATGATGGAAATGCAAATCAATATATTGTTCACAACATGGAATTAGGTGGTGCAACAAGTATTTATTTTCAAAATACTGCTATGGCAAACTTATCAGCATCAGATTATATAGAAGTTGCAGTATATCATAATAATGGTGGTTCTAGAGATATAAATTATACTTACTCTAGATTTAGTGGATTTAAATTAATAACATAGGATAAATTATGGCATTTAGTAAAATTATAGCAGAGAGTATGGACTTAACAGATACATACGCATTTACAGGAACAGTCACAGGTGCAGGTGGAGATAATAAACCTTATTTTTTTGCATATCAAGTTGACCCACACACAGTTATAACAAATGGTACAAATACAAAAGTAATTTTTGAAACTGAATTAGTAGATAGTGCATCTGCATTTGCTACATCAAGATTTACAGTTCCATCAGGAGAGGGTGGGTATTATGCTTTATCTTCTCAAATTTTTGTTGACAATACAGATGGCGGATATTCAGAAATGCTTTGGTATGTTAATGGTAGTAATTATTCAAAATCTGCAAGTGATTGGGATAATTTAAATTCAAATAATGGTGGAACAAGAATATTTAATTTAGCGGCAGGAGATTATGTAGAAATATATGCTTACCAAAATTCAGGCAGTAATAGAAACACTTACAAATCAGATAAATATTGTTATTTTGGTGGATATAAATTAGCAACATAAAATTAAGGAGGACAAACTATGGCACAACTAAGTACAAAAATAAAACTCTACTGCGAAGCAAATGGTGTTTCAAATGTAGATTTTCAAAAAGATGTCATGTTGCAAGATGATAGTGATGGAAAAGGTGCATATATCAAAGAATGGAATCTTGATATTAATAAACCTACTGACAATCAACTATCAACTTATGAAAATGCAGGTAATGATGCAGAAAGTAATTTACAAGTAGATGCAACAAGACGAGCCGAGTATGGTTCATGGAACGATCAATTAGATGAAATTTACCATGACATAGATGCTTGGAAAACAAGGATTGCTAGTGTAAAATCAAACAATCCAAAAAAATAAATAGGAGATAATTTTCTATGCCCTATATAGGCAAAGAGCCAACAACAGGTAATTTTGTATATGCTGATGATATAACTACATCATCAACTAACACTTATAATATTTTAGTAGGTGGAGTTGCGTTTAGTCCAGAGTCAGCTAATCATCTTATTGTAAGTTTGAATGGTGTAATACAAAAAGCAAATACATCTTTTTCTGTAAGTGGTTCACAAATAACATTTTTGCCTTCAAGTGGCACTCTCTCATCATCTGACAGCATTGACTTCATATTAATATTGGGTCGTGTGAACGATATAGGTGTTGCTTCTTCTGTTTCTGATTCATCAATTACAAAAGGCAAACTTAATTTAATATCTGATAGTTCAAGTGCAGGTCTCACAGTTAAAGGAGATGGCAGTTCAGAAAATGGAACAATCGCTTTGAATTGTAGTAGCAATTCCCATGCTGTGAAAATATCTTCGCCTAGTCATGCGAGTGGGCAATCGTATGAAATGATCTTACCAACTACAAATATTACTGCTGGAAAATTTTTAAAAGTTGCATCAGTATCAGGGTCAGGTGCAACAGGAATAGGACAATTATCTTTTGCTGATGCAGGTGGTATTACAGAAGCAGATGCTTTTAGAATATCAGCAGATCAAAATGGAGATAGTTCTCCAATCACAGGAAATATTGAAAGAGTTGATGATGCAACATTTGCTAAAATAGGAACAGGCATGAGTCAAAGTTCTGGTATATTTACTTTTCCATCAACAGGTCTTTATTACATAGGTTTTACATTTCAAATTCAACTTGATGCTAATTCTGATGGTAGTATGATTGGTCAAATTATGGGTACTGCTAATAATAGTTCGTATGATGCGTTATCAGAATGTGCTTTATCAGGTGATACAAGTAATAATCAAAATCAAACAGCAAGTATTTTTGCATATTTTAATTGCACAGATACATCAACACATAAAGTTAGATTTGATGTTAGTAGTATGAACAGCAACAATATGAAAGGTGCTACAAATGAAACAAAAACAGGTTTCACATTTATAAGATTAGGTAATAGCGTATGATGACTGAATTAGATTACTTTCAAAGAGCATTACATACTTTTAATGGTGCTAATTGGTATGGTTGGAAAACACATGATGACAACGGAAATAAAATTCCAAATAAAGATCGTATGCAATATAAATATATTAAAATTATTAAAGATGGTGCAAAAATGCCAACAGAAGCAGAAGTAAATGCAAAAATACAAGAATTGAAAAATCAAGAAGAAGAAAAAGCAAATAAAAAAGCATCTGGAAAACAAAAGTTAAAAGATTTAGGTTTAGATGATGATGAGATAAAAGCATTGTTAGGAGTATAAATTATGCCATTAATAAAATTAAACGCAACTAAAGGACTTACAGGAACACTTCCTGCTGTTAGTGGTGCTAATTTAACAGGAATTAGTGCAGGGATTACAGAGGTTGACCAATGGAGAGTTCCTGCCGAAGTAAATGAAGCATCAGATGCAGATATTACAAATTGGGAAAGAGCAGATGACCCAAGTGCAACTTATATTGGTACAGGAATGTCACAAAGTTCTGGAATATTTACTTTCCCAAGCACAGGAAAATGGATAATTCAATGTAGTTTTTATATCATTCAAACAAGTGACGCATCTGCAACTGTCAGAACTGCTGTGACTCAAAATAATTCTAGTTATGATGATTTTGCTTTTGCAAACACTAACAATTCAGGTAATGCAACTGCACCATCAATTTGTGTTGTAGATGTGACAGATACATCAAATGTAAAAGTAAAATTTAGAACAACAAGTTTTGCGTCAGGCACAAAAGTTTATGGAGAAACAAACAATAACTATTCTGTTGCTTTATTTATGAGAGTTGGAGATACATAATCCTAAACCATAGGAGTCAAAATGCAATTATCAAAACATTTTAAATTAGAAGAGTTTGAAAAGTCAATGACTGCGACTCGTAAAGGAATATCCAATAAAGCAGGATCTGGAGAAATAAAAAATCTTACAGATCTTTGTTATGGTGTTCTGGAAAAAGTAAGATCAAAGTTTGAGAAGCCTATAAAAATATCTTCAGGTTTCCGTAGTCCTGAACTATGCGAAGCAATAGGTTCTAAACCTACATCACAACATACAAAGGGAGAAGCCGCAGATTTTGAGATTGCAGGTGTATCCAATTTGCAAGTAGCTTTATGGATACAAAACAACTGCGATTTTGACCAACTTATTTTAGAATATTGGAAAGAAGATGACCCTAACGCAGGGTGGATACATTGTTCGTTTGTTGAAGGTTCTAATAGAAAACAAGTCTTAACATTTAATGGAAAAAACTATACAAACGGACTCC
>VTLG01010850.1_pt1 | contig 10419 bp, 10 predicted proteins | sample 4694571 | NCBI WGS metagenome assembly VTLG01 (sample SAMN12604809, study PRJNA352737) | marine metagenome | biome: ENVO:00000447; feature: ENVO:00000209|ENVO:00000569|ENVO:01000036; material: ENVO:00002151; isolation source: viral sequences binned using virsorter ... | reverse complement strand
GAACTAGAGAATGGTTCTAAGATTCTTGCTGCTTCTACTTCTGCATCTGCAGTTAGGGGTATGTCATTCAACATCCTATTCTTGGATGAATTTGCTTTTGTTCCTAACCATATTGCTGATTCATTCTTTAGTTCAGTTTATCCTACTATTACCTCAGGTAAGAGCACTAAAGTTATTATAGTCTCTACTCCTCATGGTATGAACCACTTCTATAGGTTGTGGCATGATGCTGAGAAAGCTAAGAATGAATATATCCCAACTGATGTTCATTGGTCAGAAGTACCTGGTAGGGATGAGAAGTGGAAGAAATCTACCATTGCCAACACTTCAGAGGCACAGTTCAAGGTTGAGTTTGAGTGCGAGTTCTTAGGATCTGTTGATACTCTTATTTCTCCCAGTAAGTTAAGAACATTAGTATATGAAAATCCAGCAACTCAAAGTGCTGGTTTAGATGTCTATGAAGCTTGTATAAAAACACATGATTATGTTCTTACTGTAGACGTAGCAAGAGGAGTGGGTGGAGATTATTCTGCCTTTGTGGTTATTGATATTACTAATTTCCCTCATAGGGTGGTTGCTAAGTTTAGGAATAATGAAGTCAAACCCATGCTATTCCCTAATATTATATGGGAAGTAGCAAAGAGTTATAATGATGCTTTCATTTTATGTGAGGTAAATGATGTAGGAGATCAAGTTGCTGCTATTCTTAACTTTGATTTAGAATATGAAAATCTATTAATGTGTTCTATGAGGGGTAGAGCAGGTCAAGTTGTAGGTCAGGGATTCTCTGGTAAAAAGACACAACTTGGAGTTAAGATGTCTAAAACAGTTAAGAAGGTTGGTGCTCTTAACTTAAAGACTTTAATAGAGGAAGATAAAGTTATTTTTAAAGACTATGAGATATTAAGTGAACTTACTACCTTTATTCAGAAACATAACTCATTTGAGGCAGAAGAAGGATGTAATGATGACCTTGCTATGTGTCTTGTGATATATGCATGGTTAGTAGCACAGGATTACTTTAAGGAACTTACTGACCAAGATGTAAGAAAAAGATTATACGAGGAACAAAAGAATCAAATAGAACAAGATATGGCTCCATTTGGATTTATTATGGATGGATTAGATGATGAAGGAACTTTTGTAGATGCAGAAGGAGATAGATGGAATACAATGGATAATGGAACTTTAGAACTAGATAGATTAGCAGGAACTCCTGGTAATTGGAATACTGATGAATATGGTGATCGTTCTTATATGTGGGAGTATAAATGATTGACACATCACCTAGTTCTATTAGAGTATTTTTTATAATAGTATTATCAATTGCATGGTTGATTATTTTCAATACACCAACAGAGGAATAATGGAACTAACAGAAGAAAATGTAATCAAAGTTCTTGAAGAACTTATTCCTTATATTGAAGCTGATGGAGGATATCTTCAACTTGTGGATATAGAAGAAGAAACTGGATATGTTAAAGTAAAACTGGGTGGTGCATGTGAAACATGTGCTATGAGTACTATGACTTTGAAGCAGGGTATAGAAAAGAAACTAATGATGGAGATACCAGATGTGGTAGCAGTTATTCAAGTGTTGTAATGGAAATTGATAATCAGATAAGATTAGGACATCTATTACTTTCTGATAGGAAATGTAGAGTATGTGGAGAGACTAAAAATTTAATAGATGGTTTTTATTTGATTAGAAAGGATAGAGGAACTTTAGCATCTTCTTATTCTTATGAGTGTAAAGTATGTACTGTAAGAAGAATAGTTAAAAACAGAAAGAAAAGATCTGTAGATTGGGCATATCCAGATTGGTGATGTTCATGCATTGTTTCCCCAATGAAAACATCAAAAACAATAAATATTTTCAGATAAACTGAGACGAGGCTAGACGACATGGCGACTCCACAATTATCTCCTGGTGTATTAACCAGAGAGGTGGATCTGACTGTAGGGAGAGCAGAAAATGTATTAGATAATATTGGCGCCATTGCTGGTCCTTTTGAAATAGGACCTATTGATGAAGCTACTGACATCACTACAGAGAATCAACTAATCCAAACATTTGGAAAACCATTAAGTACTGATGCTCAGTATCAATATTGGATGAGTGCATCTTCATTCCTTACTTATGGTGGAGTTTTGAAGGTTGTAAGGACTGATGATGATCAACTTAATAGTGCTAATGGTAATAGAAGTCATGAGAATATTGATAGTAGTTTAAAGATTAAAAACTATGATGACTATGTGGCAAACTATGCTGGTGTAGGTCAGACATATGGTTATGCTGCTAAAACTCCTGGTAGTTGGGCAAATAACCTTAAGGTTTGTACTATTGATAACCAAGCAGACCAGACTATTGCAATAGGAACTACCACTGGTGTTTCAGTTGGTATGGGTCTTACAACTTCACTTACTGGTACAATCATAGCAGGTTCTGGAGACACTTCAGCATTTACTGGACATCTTAAAGGTATCATTACAGGTATTGGAGAAACTACTATTGATGTAAAGGTTGTAGAAAGAGTTACTACTGCTGGAGTTTCTACTGCTATAACATATGCTCAAGGTGATCAAGCAAGGGCATTTGTACAAGGAAATCAAGTTAGTGTTATCAATTCCAGTGCTGTTGGTGTTGCTACATTTACTACAAGTGGATCGTTATATGTTAAAGACTGGTATGATCAGCAAACATTGGGTCTTACTAACTCTACTGTTTATTGGAAATCTCTTTCTCCTAGACCACTTACTTCACAGTGGGCAGAAGATAGAGCTTCTAAGAATGATGGAATACATGTAGTAGTTGTAGATGATCTTGGAGAAGTAACAGGTATACAAGGTAATATTCTTGAGAAGAGTTTAAACCTTTCTAAGGCAAAAGATGCAGTTTCTGCAGAAGATGCTCCTCAGAAGATATTCTATAAAGATTACATAGCTCTTAACTCAAAATATGTTTATGCTGGTGATGATCCTTCAGATGGATCAGATGGATTTGTAGCAGCATCAGACTTTAGTTCTGCATATACACCTATAACTACTGCTTCTGGTGGTTGGAATAGAAATGCTCAAGGTATTACTTTTGCTGTAGTTGGAAACAACACTTATACTCTTACTGGTGGTGTTGATTATTCTGCAACTAATGGATACACAGCTACCTTAGGTAATCTGATTACTTCTTACAATCTCTTCAAGAATAAGGATGAGATTGCAGTTGATTATCTACTTATGGGTCCTGGTCTTGGTGAAAAGTCAGAATCTCAAGCAAAAGCTGGTAGATTGATTTCTATTGCTGGAGAAAGAAAAGATTGTATGGCAGTCATTTCCCCTCATAGAGCAGATGTTGTAGATGTAACAAATACAGATACACAAACTGATAATGTAATCAAGTTCTATAGTCCATTAGCTTCCTCATCATACGCAGTATTTGATACTGGATACAAATACACATATGATAGATTCAATAACAAGTTCCGTTGGATACCAACTAATGGAGATGTTGCTGGATTAATGGTAAGAACAAGTGTTAATTCTTATCCTTGGTTCTCACCTGCTGGTCAGCAGAGAGGAATCTTGAATAATGCTATTAAACTGGCTTATAACCCAGATAAAGCACAAAGAGATCAACTATATCCATTAAGAATTAATTCTATAATTAATCAACCTGGAACTGGTATTATGCTCTTTGGAGATAAGACTGGTTTAGGTTATGCATCTGCATTTGATAGAATCAATGTTAGAAGATTATTCCTAACAATTGAGCAAGCACTACAGAAAGCAGCAGAAGCACAACTATTTGAACTTAATGATCAAGTAACAAGAGCAAACTTTGTTAACATTGTTGAACCATATCTAAGAGATGTGGAAGCTAAGAGAGGACTCTATGGGTTCCTAGTCATTTGTGATGAGACAAATAACACTCCTGATATCATTGATAATAATGAATTTAGAGCAGACATCTTCCTGAAGCCTGCCAAGTCAATCAACTATGTTACTCTTACATTTGTTGCCACCAGAACTGGTGTTAGCTTTGAAGAAGTAGCAGGTCGAGTTTAACTTATCATATCTAAATAACCCAAGGAGATTCTAAAAAATGGCACAAATCCCACAGAGAACTATTTCTCAATTTAAATCCAAACTGATTGGAGGCGGTGTTCGTCCCAATCTGTTTGAGGTACAGGTTAACTTTCCAGATGGTGTAGATCTTGGAATACAAAATGATGGTGGTGGTGAGTTTGATGGTGATAGATTTAGATTTTTATGTAAAGCATCATCACTTCCAGCATCAAATGTAGGAAACATTGATATTCCATTCAGGGGTCGTACTTTAAAAGTTGCTGGTGATAGAACAGTTGATGATTGGAGTGTTACAGTTATTAATGATGAAGACTTTGGACACAGAAGAGCATTTGAAGCATGGGCTCAAAACATTGCTCAGTATGGTGATTCAGCAGGTTTGACTGATCCTTCATCTTATATGGGTCAAGCAACAGTCTATCAACTAGGTAGAACTGCTGCTTCCACACAAGGATTAAATAGTCCTGCTCAGGATAGTAACATTCTTGCTCAATATAAGTTCGTAGATATTTGGCCTACAACAGTAGATGCGGTAGAATTGTCATATGACACAGGTGACACTATCCAAGAATTTGGAGTTACCTTCAAGGTTCAATACTACTATCCTGAAAAGGCAGGTGCTGGAGCTTGATAAATAGTAAACAAAGTTAACTTTTAATAATGGCACGGTTATTTGGATTTTCTATACAGGATACGGAAAAGATACCACCTGGTGTGGTATCTCCCGTTCCTCAAAATAACGCAGATGGGTCAGACCACTATTTGACTAGTGGTTTTTTTGGTTCCTATGTAGATATTGAGGGAGTATATAGAACTGAATTTGAACTTATAAAAAGATATAGGGAGATGGCACTCCATCCTGAGTGTGATAGTGCAATTGAAGATATTATACAGGAAGCAATAGTTTCAGATACAAATGATTCACCAGTAGAAATTGAGTTATCTAATCTCAATGCTAGTGATGGTATTAAGACTAGAATTAGAGAAGAGTTTAAAGCAGTTAAAGACCTTTTAGATTTTGATAAGAAAGCACATGAGATTTATAGAAACTGGTATATAGATGGTAGAATACATTATCATAAAGTAATTGATTTAAAGAAACCAGAAGAAGGAATATTAGAATTAAGATATATTGATGCGATGAAAATTCGCTATGTGAGGCAGCAGAAAAAGCAAGATAAAGATATTAGAATGGCTAATATCAATAATGACAATCCTATGGAATATGAATTTCCTGAGATTGAAGAGTATTTCATCTATAGTCCTAAAGCAACTTGGCCTGCTCAAAGTCCATCTGCACAGACTGGTGGAAATAAAGGAATCAAAATGACTAGGGATTCTGTTGCTTATTGTACTAGTGGATTAGTAGATAGAAACAAGGGATCAACCTTATCATACTTACATAAAGCAATCAAAGCAGTCAATCAACTTAGAATGATTGAGGATAGTTTGGTTATTTACAGACTATCAAGAGCACCAGAAAGAAGAATTTTCTATATTGATGTAGGTAATCTTCCAAAAATTAAGGCAGAGCAATACCTCAGAGACGTAATGATGAGGTATAGAAACAAGTTAGTATATAATGCTGACACTGGTGAGATTAGAGATGATAAGAAATATATGTCTATGTTAGAAGATTTCTGGCTTCCTAGAAGAGAAGGTGGTAGAGGAACTGAGATTACTACACTTCCAGGTGGACAAAACTTAGGAGAAATCACAGATATTAAGTATTTCCAAGAGAAACTTTATAAGGCATTAAATGTTCCAGCTACTAGAATAGGTGGAGATGGTGGATTTAATTTGGGAAGATCATCAGAAATTCTAAGAGATGAAGTTAAGTTTAGTAAGTTTGTTGGTAGATTAAGGAAGAGATTCTCTAATCTATTCAATGATATTCTTAAGACTCAATTGCTTCTTAAGAATGTAATCACCCCAGAAGATTGGGACATCATGAGTGAGCATATTCAATATGACTTCCTCTATGATAACCATTTTGCAGAACTCAAAGAGTCTGAACTATTAGCTGAAAGATTAACTATGGCAGCATCTGCTGAACCATATGTTGGTAGATACTACTCACAAGATTATCTAAGACGTAAGATCCTTCGTCAAACTGATGAGGAAATTATTGAACAGGATAAGTTGATGAAGCAAGAAATTGAGGATGGGGTAGTACCTGATCCAGCAATGATGATGATGGACCCAACTCAAGTAGAAGGTGAAACTTCTATGAATGGTGGTGCAATGGGAATGCCAGCAATGGACCCTGAAATAGAAGATAAAACCAAAACTAAGGTAGAAATGCCTAAAGGTGGTGAAATCTGATAAATAAACTGTAAGCATTTTAAAACAATGGATGAATTAATGGATATGATAACCAAAGACGAGAGTCCTTCTGGTATCAGTGACGCTATTAAAGATGCTCTTTATGCAAAGTCAGCAGAAAAAATAGGTGCTCATAAGGATACTGTTGCTAATTCACTTTTTGGTTATGAACCAGAAACTGAAGATGAAAAACAAGTGGCAAAAGATGTAGAAGGTTATTCTGATAGAATTGCTGGAAGAGATAGAGAAGAACCACAAGTAGAGTCTGAGCCTGAGGGTGAAGAATAATTATAAATAAATAAAATGATTACTAGGAAATAGAATGACGCTTAGAACAGTTGAAGCGGGAACTTCAATAACTACTAGTGCAACATCTGCTCAATCAAGTGCAATATCTGGCAAATCAACTGCTTTAAGAGTAGTTGCTGTTGGACAAAATCATCATGTTGCTATTGGAACAGATCCTACTGCAGCTGTAACTGATTTTTTAATTCCATCTGGTGGAGTTGCAACTCTAGCAGTTAGTAATACATCTGCTAAAGTTTCTAGCATTAGCACTTCCACAACATATACTATAATTGATTTTCCTCAAGGAACATCTTCTCCTTTTGCAGCAGGAGATTATGTTAGTTTAGATCTTGCTGATGGCAGTGATCAAGACTATTATGAGTTTAGTCATAAAAGAGTATATGCAGTATATGATGGATCAAGAACTTCATATCGTGGTTCAGGTGAAAACTGGTTCGGTCAAAGAATTATAGTTGAAAATGATTATGGAAGGAACATTAGTACTTCACTTATTGATAATAATACAACATTAAGAGGTTCTTATAAAGTTGCTGCTAGATCTGATAGTGGAGCTGGTAAATTATACATTCAACAAGTTCAAATCACTGGAGACGCATAATGAAACTCATTAGAGAAGAAATCGAATCTGTTGAATTTATAGTTGAAAACAGAGGCGGTAAGAAACAACTTTACATTGAAGGTGTTTTCCTTCAAGGAAACATAAAGAACAGAAATGGTCGTATGTATCCTATGGAGACACTTCGTAGAGAAGTTTCTCGTTATAATGAAAATCATGTAGTATCAGGAAGAGCACTTGGAGAACTGGGACATCCAGAAGGTCCAACTGTTAATCTTGATAGAGTGTCCCATAAGATTGTATCACTTAAAGAAAGTGGTTCTAATTTTGTAGGTAAAGCAAAAATCCTCTCTACCCCTATGGGTAAAATAGCATCATCACTTATTAGTGAAGGTGTAAAGTTAGGTGTATCTTCAAGAGGCATTGGTTCTCTTAAGATGACTAGAGAAGGTATCAATGTTGTTGGTGAAGACTTTATGTTAGCAACAGCAGCAGACATCGTTGCTGATCCTTCAGCCCCAGATGCATTTGTATCTGGAATTATGGAAGGGAAGGATTGGGTATGGGATGGTGGTGTACTTCGTGAGAAGTATGCTGAGAAAACTTATAAAACAATCAACACACTAGTTGATCAGAAAAAATTAGATGAGCACAAACTGAGCTTATTTAATGATTTCTTATCAAAGTTATAAGTTATCTAAATAAATATAGTTTAAGTACTCGGTTAATCAGAGGGTTTACAAATGTCTCGTGGAGATTTACAAGAAATGGAAGTAGGCACTAAGCAATCCAAGGGTCCTGTTAATGCTAATGCTGCAGCAGGAGATCCTATGCAACACTTGAAAGATCCTGGTAAAGGATTGTCAACTAGTTGGGAAGATTTAGGTGGTCCTACACCAGATAATTATAGTCCTACTAATGACTCTGCAAAAGTCAGGGAACCTAAGATAAAAACCGTGAAAGATGTAGTTAACAAAGGTGCAAAACCTGCTGAACCTATGAAAGGAATCTCTGCTGGAGAAGCTCTTAAGTCTGGAGACGAAGTAGAGCTTGAAGACAACCAAGAAGTGGTAGCAGAAGAACCTGCAACAGAAGAAGTAACTACAGAAGAGACAGTAGAAGAAGAAAAGATTGACATTGAAGCTGATGTCAATGCCCTCCTTGGTGGAGAGGAGTTATCTGAAGAGTTTAGAGAAAAAGCAAAAACAGTCTTTGAGGCTGCTTTAAATTCTAAGGTTGCTGAGCTTAAAGAGGATTTGCAAGCATCTTATGATGAGAAGCTTGCAGAAGAGGTAGAAGCATCTAAGGCTGCACTTGCAGAAAGAGTTGATCAATACCTCGAATATGTTGCTGAAGAGTGGTTCGTTGAAAACGAACTTGCTATTGAGCACGGTCTTAAGACCGAACTGACTGAATCATTCCTTAGTGGAATGAAAGGTCTTTTTGAAGAACATTATGTACAAATCCCTGAAGATAAGTATGATGTGCTAGAAAGCATGGTAGAAAAACTAGATGACATGGAGACCAAGCTCAACGAGCAAATAGAGAAGAATGTTTCATTAAACAGTAGACTTGCTGAGTCTGTTGCTGATGGAATTTTGGATCAGGTTTCTGATGGCCTTGCTGCTACTCAGAAAGAAAAGCTCGCCTCACTTGCCGAAAGTGTAGAGTTTGAAAGTGAAGACCAATATCGTGGCAAACTGGAGACATTGAAGGAATCTTATTTCCCAGGCAATACTCCAAAAGCAACTGGAGAAACAATTTCAGAAACTGTAGATAATACATCTGCTGATGTATCTAACTCTATGGCTGGATATCTTAAGACACTCCAAGCAGTTGCTAAGAAATGACTTTAGTATTTTAATCAAACACAAACAAGAGGTAAACGCAAATGTTCAGTGCTGAACATCTGCAGGAAAAGTGGGCTCCTCTGCTTAACGCAGAAGGCGTAGATGAGATCAAAGATCCACATCGTAGAGCAGTCACCGCTGTCCTGTTAGAAAACCAAGAGAAATTTTTAAGAGACGAGCAATCATTCCAGTCAGGGTCAACCCTAACTGAAACTCCTACAAACCATGCTAACGCAGCTGGTGCATCAGGTGGTTTTGGTGGTAGTGCCGCTGCTGCTGGTCCACAGGCTGGTTTCGACCCCGTTCTAATCTCATTGATTAGACGTTCAATGCCAAACTTGGTCGCTTATGACCTAGCTGGTGTTCAACCAATGTCAGGTCCTACTGGACTTATCTTTGCTATGAGAAGTCGCTACAATGCGATGGATGGTAGTGAGACATTCTATGATGAAGTAGACACAGCATGGTCTGGTGAGAATAGTGCAAACAACCTAGAATCTGGCTTTGCTGATAAGGCAGCTGGTTTAGGTACAACCATGCAGAGTGGTACTAACCCTGCTGTTCTTAACCCAGTATCAACTGTTGGTGCTGCTGGTTCTGTTGCCTACAATGTAGGTGAAGGAATGGTTACTGGTGATTCTGAAAACTTAGGTAACGGAACTACCAACCAGTTCAACCAGATGGCATTCTCAATTGAGAAGGTCACTGTTACTGCTAAGTCAAGAGCCCTCAAGGCTGAGTACTCACTAGAGCTTGCTCAAGACCTCAAGGCAATTCATGGCTTGAATGCAGAAGCTGAACTTGCTAACATCCTTTCAACTGAAATCCTTGCTGAAATCAACAGGGAAGTCATCAGAACAATCTATAAGGTTGCTGAACAGGGTGCTGTAGAAAACACAGCAAGTGCTGGTGTATTTGACCTAGACATTGACTCCAATGGTAGGTGGTCAGTTGAGAAGTTCAAAGGACTTCTGTTCCAGATAGAAAGAGATGCTAATAGAATCGCACAGAGAACACGTCGCGGAAAAGGTAACATCATCATGTGTTCTGCAGACGTTGCTTCTGCACTAACCATGGCTGGTGTACTTGATTACACACCTGCTCTTAATGCTAACCTTAATGTTGATGATACTGGTAACACATTTGCTGGTACTATCCAAGGTAAGTATAGAGTATACATTGACCCATATTCTGCTAACTTAGCAGCTAACAACAGTGGTCTTGCTCAAGGTAGCAACCAGTACTATGTTGTTGGTTACAAAGGTGGTTCACCTTATGATGCAGGACTGTTCTATT
>VTLG01008610.1_pt1 | contig 10420 bp, 5 predicted proteins | sample 4694571 | NCBI WGS metagenome assembly VTLG01 (sample SAMN12604809, study PRJNA352737) | marine metagenome | biome: ENVO:00000447; feature: ENVO:00000209|ENVO:00000569|ENVO:01000036; material: ENVO:00002151; isolation source: viral sequences binned using virsorter ... | reverse complement strand
TGTTGACTATTCTTTACATAGAAGTTTGCACCTTGGTTTACAATATTTCTAAGGTCGTTTCCAGGTTCAGAGTTTTCAAAGAAAGCAAGGTCAAGACTAATTGAATATCTATCTGCACCAGGACCAGAAAAGTTGTATGAGCCAGTGGAATTATCTAAAAGAGTTTCATCTTGAGCTGATGTTACAATTTTTTCTGTTATTGCTAATACAACATCCCCTCTTACAATTTCAGAATACGAATTTTTAATCCAAAATCTTTTTATTGCGGGTGTATGAACAAATGAACCTTTAACATAAAAGATACCTTCGTTGACAGAAGCTGTGAATCCATAACCATTAGCTGAAATAGTTGCTATAGGCGAAGTATTTATAATAGTACGCTCATTAAGAGTTCCCGTTTTACTAATATATTGGATATCCTCTTTATAATGAAGAGTTGCTCCTGTCGGTACTAAAGTATCTAAAGCTAATGATGGGCTATCCGAGATATCTGTGATTGATTGTAAATAAATTCTAATGATGTCAGATGTAATACCTTCAATTCCGAGAACTTTAGCATACTGACCTCCAGTAGTGCCTGTAGTTCTAATTTCAATTGTTGGTTGTAATAAGATATCTGCTGTTAAATCGGCTAGCGTTACTCCTGTAGGAATAGTAACTTCTACATACACAACGTTGTCTCTAAAACTTGTTTCACCATCTAATACAGCTTGACCATCACGATAAAAAGAAGAACCAAATCTATCAATCTGTGATTGAAGTACAGATTGTATTTGATTCATTTCCCGTGTTTGAATTGCAAACCCCGGTTGGAACAAAATTCTTAAATAATTTTTATCCAGTACTGTTTTTCCTTGTGCATCCTTAATATTGATATCATCGTGATAAGGTGCAACGTTGTATGATGTAATAGCCATATTTCCTAAAATGTAATTAAAAAGTTAATTGTCTCAGTTTGATTTTCGTCCCGTTTTATCTTACTATTGTTATTTATATACAAAATATTGCCAGTATAGACATCAATCTCTGGTTCTCTAATGGTTTTTATTACTATAGCATCAGAAATACCTTTATAGATAATATATTCACCTTCAAGAAATCGTCTAGTTCCTATTTGAACATATCTTATTTCTTTTTCTACTCCTGGGCCAGAAAAAATATCTACGATTCTACCTTGAGCTCTACTGGTTACACCTTGAATTAATAAATCTTTTGCAACTGCATCTCCAGTTTTTTGTAAGTTATCAATCGAATTATTAACATCATCAAGTTTCATCATATATTTTGCAGAAACAGTCTCAGCACTTAATTTTACTCCTCTTAAATCTTTTGAATTTTGTAATAACCCAACCTGTCTAAAATCGTTTACCGATGGAAAGTCATCATTGCTTGTAGCTACATTTCCCTGTTTCCCTAAAATCCTAGAGTTAATAAAGATAGCATTTGCAGCAAGCTCTAATTTTGGATCGCCACCATGACCTTTTAGTGGTGCAATCTGTGGTACTCCTTTAAATTTTGAAGGACCATTACTATCAGCAGTGCCATGTAAGGGAATAAGAGTTGCATTAGCATAATTCTGTCCAACGGATTCAATTATAGTTCTTTTTATTCCATTACTTATTTTAGCAGAAGATGCTGCACCACTTAATGCTGTTGGAGAATCGTGATAAGCAACTCCAAATGGAATACATGATGATTGAACAACTCGAACTTTACTATTTTCTGCGTAATTACTCCCGCCATCTATAATTATTATACCTGGTGAGTCAGAGGATCGCCAATCTATTTTCCCGTCATTTCCAATCTTAGCCAGTCCATATCCAAAGGAACGATTAGTAGTAGTTGTTAATTCACTTTCAAAGGTTACCGATGATAAATCTTCAACAAATTTAACAGGTACCCAATTGTTATATTTTTCATTTGCTAATATAGTATATTTATCTCGTCTATCATCATACTTAATCTTTGATGGTTCATCAAGTTCGAATGAAGTAATAATTCCTCCGTTGACAGAAGAAATTTTCAATTCAGCCGAATCAATTTCTATTCCGTCGCCTTCAACAAAAATAGGAACAACTGGACTATCATAAACTCCATAATATTTTCCATGTTCTGCTGTTGGCTTATAACCAAACCCAGGTGAATCAATATCAATTCTATCAATAGTACCTGAAGGCGTCTTGAACGATGTATCGAGACTAATAGGTACAAAGTTATCATTTGGTGATTGGTCTGTATTAAACTTACTTAAATCTGAACCTGGAATGGTAAACATATATTTCCACTTATAACCATCTCTTAAAATTTCAGGGTTTATTCCAGGTTTAATATATTGATATGGCTTAAATACAGAAACTGAACCACCATTATTATCTAAACATTTATATACTGCTCCGTAATTAATTACATTAGGATTATCTTGAACAACATAATAGTTATTGTTACCATCTATTGTTTGGTCAATTCTTGTATCATACTGATCGTATGTTGTATTGCTTTTCCAAGTGACTCTTCTAAATGCTACTGCAGTATCTGAAGGTAATATCTTTTTAGCAGCTAACATATCTCTTCTAGCATCGATATCTGTTTGAATTGCATTTGATGGTTGCGGAGGAGAGTCAGCTTCATATGTATCGGCTGGTGAATCCCACGTATTAGCTCTTCCATAAAATAAGTATAAAGGATTAGAATCTAAATCTGATTCAAATGAATCAATAAACTTAGTCTTTAATGATTGAGTAATAAAGTTAAAGCTTTTCCCAATAGTAAGTAAACTCTCACCACGCGTCTTAGAACTTCTTGCATTTTTTATAACTAACTGACTCATAATTCTATTTATCTAAATTCTACGACATAGCTATCGTCTTTAATTATTTCTTCGTGAGCTATCTGAGATGTATCTATACTCTTAGGTGCTCTATCTAATGGTTGATTAAAATTTGTAGTATTATTTGCAATTGATTCTAATGGTCTAGCTAAAGCTAAACCTGGTGCATTAGTTGACGGAAGACTTCCTCCTACAAAATTAGAAAACACGGGTTGGTCACTATTTCCATTTCCATCAGGGTGTGCTGACCATGTTTGAACATTCCAAGGGTAAGGGCGTTTATGTGAATCGAGCCAGCTAATCGCGTCTGAACCTTGAGGTGGTGTTTGTACCTCTGATATATAATAGCCATCACCATCATCAGTAATCTCCCATTGATTAGTAGAGGATAGAAATCTGATGTAGTTTCCAGTTGATGCTTCCCATCGAGGTTGGCCACCAGAAGTACCATTTACAGTATAAGTATCATTAAATAATGCAGCACCGCCACCAGTAATACCACTTATATCGAATGAACTAATATTATGTTCATCACCTTCGTTAAATACACTAGCAGTAGGTGAATAATATGAGAGCCTCCACCTACCATGTTCCGTTGAGCTCCACTTATCTTGAGATTGTGGATTATATATGATTCCAAACGAAGGTCTAGTATCCTGTATATAATATGGTAATCCATTTATCTTACCAAATCTAGGATAAGCACCTTTTCCAGATGTTGCTGGAACTCGGCTCGCAATAAAATAAGTTGCACCACCAGAGTAATATGTGAAAGCTCCAGAAGTCCAACCATCAACATTAACATCACTTTGTTTAATATCTTCAGGGTTAGTAGTATCGATTGCTTTAGTCATTATATACCGAACATTGTTTCCAAGACCATCTTGAAGATGAGTTTGTTCGGCTGCATCAGATGACGGAGCCCGGTATTCCCATGTTTTAGCTAATGTATGATTCAACATAAAAGATGGCCACTTCCCGCTCTCAGTGTATGTGAATGTTGATGGGTCAGCTAATGAAGTATAATATCGTACCCAAGGGTAGTCTTCTTTCCTACCATTTCTGATAGCCTTAAAAGGAAATCCGTCATCGGTATCAGCGGTAGTTATATTCCAACCTTCTGTACTTATAAAAGTACCAGTCCAATCAGCATCTAGAAAATCAATATTTGAGTTAGTAGAAAAAATATTATTACTACCACCATATGTGAATTTCCATCTGCCATCATGGTGAATAGAAAATCCGCCATCGGTAGTATTTCCAAATATTCCAGTACCTGCAACCTCTTCATATGTTCGATTATATGTACTATTAGTTGCGCCTGTCACTATTATTTTACCTTGATAAGTTCCAAAGAGAACGGGCCAAGTTGATTTAGTATCGTCAATTAAATAAAATCTTCTATCACCAAAAGCGCCATCTGTGCGAACATCTATTGCTTCATATGTTTCTCCATTAAAGGTTGTTGAAAATTGATTTTCATTTAATGTTCCAATTACTCGCGGACTTAAATAATCACTAGGTAAGTATCTTCCATTTGCAACAGAAAATTGTGAATTTGTTACGATAAGTTCTCTATAACCTGGGGATTGATTAACAAAGTCTTCCATAAAATAACCAGCAGTTTCTGCAACAGCATCATCGGTTCCAGTAACGGTGTTTAAATATTGATGAGGAAGATAAGGAAGAGCTCCAGTGTTGGTTTGAGAAATAGATTGATATGGTGATTGATATCCACTATAATTATCTCTGCTTAAACCCATGTGAGGAGAAATATGAATTCTTTCATCAGGAGTAGCATCTGACATCTTAGCTCCAAATAAAGAATATAATCTATTAGTTCCACCTGGTAAAAAGTTAGCTGAACCAACTGTGCTTACTTCAGCAAGGCTTGATCGTTCTCTAAATTCTAGCGGAGGTATATTTTCTAATTTTAAATTATTAAAAAGGTTATAACCTACTGGGTGAATCAAATTTTCAAATGAAGTTTTATATTCGTTAAACGGAATCTTAACATTAACTTCATACGTATACTTATTATAATAATTGCCATCTTGTAAAACAATATTATCAGATAGTAGTCCCTTATTATTTGTACTCTGTGATGTATCATCAACAAGAGTAGAAAAAGTTAAACTTAAATTCATCGCAACACCCGTACCTATTGTAGTTGGATTTAAAACACGACCATCTTTTTTTCTCAGTTGATAAACTAAAGGTTCATTGTTTCTTATAAAGCGTGTTTCATTCGGGCCTGCTCCGTTTCCTCTTTGAAGAATATCAAACTTTAAAGCTCTTCCGTCTATATCAGTTGATAAAATTTTAGCTTGAAAAGTAGTAAAAGGTTTATCTTTTAAAAATAATATATCACCCCTTTCAAATCCACTACCACCATCTATTATATTAATAGATTGTAGACTTTCAACGGTAGTACCATATATGTTTCCATTATTAATAATATTAAACCCAGGTGTAAATAATCCTGTAGTAGAACCTGAATCAAAGTGAAGCGTATATAATATTTCTTCGTATTGTTCAACAGTAATTCTTTGAACATAACCTGAAGCTAGAACAACTCCAAATTCATTTTGAAGTATTATCTCTTTATCTTCTAATTCAAAAATATTTTTACCTTCTAATGGCCGCACTCTTACTAACTTGTTTGACCCAATATTATTTGAGGATGTTTCTAAAACATTAGACCAGGGTTCATATACTTTAGCAAGTTTGTCATAGAATAGTTGAAAGAAAATTATGATTGATTGATTAGTACCTTTTAAATTATAATAATCAACCAGTCTTTTTAATAAAAAAGTTTTTTGTACAACCGCCGAATCAGGTACATCTTTAGCAATAGTCTCGGCTAACTTTTCAAGAAAGGCATCAGACGCAACTCTATCAATATCTCTACTTTGAGTTATTTCTTCAATGAATGTTGTAGGATTAACATCTTGAGAATAATATACTTTAAGAAAGTCAATTAAATTCTGAGCTACATCTCGTAATTGCTCAGGAACTAACTCATCAATCCTTATTTTTTCAAGACCCCTCATTATTTAACCTTTATTAATAACCACCATATCCGCCATTACTTGGTGGTGTATATGTACTACCTCCGTTACCAGATGAATCCGTTGTCGATGATGTGGTAGATGAAGTTGTCGATGATGTGGTAGATGAAGTTGTCGATGATGTGGTAGATGAAGTTGTAGTCGTTGCAACTGGAGCAGATGGCGTTAGTGTTGCCCGGTCTATAATGGTAGTAGTTTGTTGCGCCGAGGCCGATGTTACGGGAATATAATGAACATACCCTAATGCCGAATATTGTAAATGTAATGCTTCTGTTCCTGCATAATAAGCAACTCCAGTTGCTGGGTCATACATCGTATGTGGAACAAATACACCAGAAGCGGTAGGATTATATCCTGCTGCTGTCATTGGAGCATCAGGTGCTACTACATAAGAACTTGAAACTATACCAGTATTCTTTGTACCTAAATTGTTATCAGCAATTACGACAGACTTAGTTAAGTCTATTGTCAGGAGTTTATTTTCAATACCTGGTATATCATAAGAAAGTGGTATAACTGTTATATCAACAAATGTTTTAGCATCTGAAGGTTGAGCCTCTAAAGTTATCTTGCCCGTTTGTGGATAAAGAAATCCGATATTTGATTTCTCAATAACCTTTATATTATTATCATTTAAATAATATCTTTCTATTCTTCTTTTATCTTTATCTCCACTTATTGGTTTATCTTCAAGGTAATATGTTCGTCCTCCAAAAGTCCATCCAGTTGATGATATAAATGAACCAGCCTGACTAACATCTCCTAAAAATTGAAATCCAAAATCAATTAAGAGTGGAGAAGTCGAACCAGGTATTAAAGCCTGTCTTTTATATGCATAAACCTGAGCAATAGTACCTGATATAGATTCATTAGTATTATCGATACTCGATAAAAGTTTTGAATATCTAAAATTATTGCCATAACGTTGTAAGAAATTATTATTAAACGTATTAATAGATTCTCTAATCTCACTTTCAAGTTGAGCTTTAGTTAATGAAGTATTATTTGAATTGTATTTAGTTGATACGTTTACATAGATAAAAGTATAATCTGCATCAACAACTTCAGGTATGACTGTAACAATTTTTTTCGATTCAAGATAATTTAAAATAGTTCTCTTTTGTCCATCTGTAAGATATAAACCAGATTGTGGTTTTACAGATATGAATACCTTTCCATATTGTGGTGGATTTAAAGTTTGGCCGCCATAGACTGCAATATCTTGAACATCACTTATAGCTTCTCTTACATTTACTTCATAGTCTGCAAGAGTAACAGCTCTATTCTGAGATATAAAAGATCGTGGTGCATTAAACTGAATTGATTCTATTGATTCTTTAGTTGCTCCACCATTTGCATTTGATATTGTAACGATTGCTCCACTTTCAGCAAGAGATGTATTAGCTGGAAAAGAACTTGGACCTTCGAATGTAGTTGCGCCATTTGGTTCTCTTTGATTTGATATTAAATAGCTACACTCAATTACAGAATTGGCAATAGGCCTATTTCCTAAAGTACCATTTCCAAATTCAATTTGATAGAACCCATCATAGTTTTCATTTAAATAATAAATGTTACTGTTACTATCAACAACAGATTCTTTTCTAAACTCGGTATATGTTGTACTATTAACAGCACTTGAAGAATCTTTTACTATTACCTTTAAAGTGTTTGTGTCAATATTATTATCAGGTAATAAAAACTTTTCGTTATTATTATTGTTAAAGAAAAACCTTGTTGTTTTTGATTGACCTTCATATATTACAATTTCATCAAACTCAAAATTACCTGTAGTAGAATTATATCTATTTGAAACAGTATCAGCTAATGTTTGAAAAGAATAATTAACACCATTCACTGAAGTTGTAAACAATGTTCCTTTTGCAAGAGTCGCAGATGAATTTGTACCGGCATCTCTTTTTAATTTAAGAGATATAGTAGCTTGAGCTGATGATGCACTCTTTGGAGTATATCCAACTAACTTAGCATGAGAAACCACATTGGCTCTTACTTGAGCAGTGTCAAGGAATGATTCATTCACTGCCATGTGAGCAGTGATTGCATTATAGTGAGTGTTATATGCAAGGATATCGAGTAAATGATTAAGGCCAGAACCTTCGAAGTCATAATCTTTAAATGATGAGTCGGAGTTCTTGAGATAACTCTTAAGGTTATCTTTGATTTTCTTAAAATCTAATTCAGTTGTGTTGAGTTGAGTAGCCATATTATCTTAATCTTCTTAAAAAGAATGAAGTCTCCACCTGTATATTTAATGATACTACGTTATATTGTAGTTCAACGATATATGCGTTTTCATCTGCCTTATCATATACTCGAACTAAAACTCCATTTATTCTTGACTCTTGCTCTGAAAGAACTGATTCTATATCTCTTTCAATTGCATTAGCCGTAAACGGACTTACTGGTTCAAATAAATAAGAAGTCACATTACTTCCTATATTATTATTAAATGGTCTTTCTCCATAGTTGGTTAATATTAAATTTCTTACTGATTGTTTAACAGCAGCTAAATCTTCGATAGGGCGAACATCACCGGTACCGGGATGTTTTTGAAAAGACATTGGTAAGTCTTTATAAACTCTCGGCATTGATACACGTATCGAGCTCGAGCTATCTGAAATTGCAATTGCCATATACTCTATTTATATTAATTTAAGTCAATCCTTGCTGCGTCAATGTCGATATTGCCAGTAACTTTTCTTGTTTCATTACCAGTAATGACTTCATTCTTATTTCCATTCACATATATCTCCCAGTTACCATCTATCTTGGTTCGACATCCACCTTCGATTGTAAGATTACATCCACCTGTTATATAAACATTATCACCTTTTGCGATTACTTTATATCTTCCACCAGTAATTACTTGAGACTCATTTCCGTCTTTATCAATCTCAGTAAAAGTTTTGTTTGGACCTACATGAGAAAATCTATGAGTGTCTTTTGTTGAATCATATTCGATTACATTTGAATTATCGGCAAACGCATGAACATGATTTAATGGATATGTTGGTTTAATTACATCGGCGATGTTAGGAAAATTCCACACAGGACCATTATTGGCGGTTGGTATACCTTTATATTTGTCCTTTGCATCTTTCTTTGTAATATATGAATATGAATTAATAAAATCTGTTCGCGCTTCCCTCGGCACATCAGGTTCGCTTAATTTTTCCTTTAGGGGATACACGCTATCAGGGTCAGAGAATCCTATGTTCTCATTCTCTTGTTTTGAGATATGTTGTGACGGAAGACTTCCCATAATGAGAGGGTCTTGAGCAGATGTACCATCTCGAAAGAATCCGACGACCCATGAACCCTGCACGAGGCCAGTCGAAGAATTACCTACCCCAGACGTAGACGCACTAGTGACTGATGTCATTACCGATGCCCATGGTAAACTCTCTGTAGGAATCGAAATCTTATTTGCATCATGGTATCCGAAACATCGTACACGAACTCTTCCCATTTCCATTGGGTCATTAATATCTTCTACAACTCCAATGAACCATACAAAGGAATGACTTTCAGCATAATCTTCTCTATTCATTATATCTCTACTCCCATTGAATCACGTTTCACTCTTGCGTTTATAAAATAGTTTCCATTCTCAAACGTATGTTGAGCAGCTGTCACCAAATACTTTCCACTCAATAATTTATCTTCACCTGGATGGTCATCTTCTGTAGAAAGCTCTTCTTCTGCTGGGTCAATTGCTTTTGGAAATTTAATTGTTATTACTTTACCTGGATGAAATTCATAATCACCATATATTTTAATATCGTGAGTCATTGTCTCAAGACTTTCTGTAAAAGAACGAATCTTTTGTTCATATCTTAATCTTGATTCATTCGTATTCTTTTGTTCGCCATAAGCAAGAGTATTAATTGAAACTTTATTTGAGTGGGCGTCATAGTATTCACCAAGCCCTTTGTCCGAAATTTTGAATGCACTACTAAACGGGGGATTACCGGTCAGAGTGTTTTGCTCAATATTATAGCCATAGTGTTTCGTGCCATATGTCTTCGTGGCGATATCAACATAATTCATCTTAGAAGCAAACGCGCCAGATTGAGATTGAAAGACTCTACCAAACCGTAGATTCGATGTAACATTCAATAGTCTTGTAGCACGCTCCTTATAATCTTCTACGGATTGAGGGTTCTGTGTAAATGCGCGAGTGTCTCTATAAACGCCATGAACCTTTTCTTTTATTAACTCGCTATATGATACCAAGTGAATCACTCCATCAATCGTTTGATATAAGAAGATTGGTGACTCAGGATTATCACAAGAACGAGAGCGGAACCATTCACAAGCTTCTAGGGGCTTCATTCGCGGAAGCACTCCTTTAGCCGCCGTAATGACCGTACCTAATTGCCGTATATTATAGTGCCCTAAATCTTCATTGAGTATCTTAATGATTTCCTTATCGGTCTGCCCGTTGAACTGCCGCGATATCTTCTTAATAGATGATAAGAACGCATGCTCACTAATCGCG
>VTLG01005602.1_pt1 | contig 10420 bp, 6 predicted proteins | sample 4694571 | NCBI WGS metagenome assembly VTLG01 (sample SAMN12604809, study PRJNA352737) | marine metagenome | biome: ENVO:00000447; feature: ENVO:00000209|ENVO:00000569|ENVO:01000036; material: ENVO:00002151; isolation source: viral sequences binned using virsorter ... | reverse complement strand
ATGAAAAGAAAGCTATGGAACAATTAGGAACTAATATTACAACTTCTGTTGCTTCAGCTATAGAACAAGGAATAAAATTTGAGACACCTGTGTTTAGTGAAGAAGATACATTATGGTTCTCAGGTGAGAAAAAAGAAAAACAAATATTTGATACAAATAAATTATATCCTTTTATTCAAGAATCAGTTGAAACAGTATTAGGAAATATAGAAGGAATAGATTTTACAAATAAAGAAACATATGTCAATATTGCAAAAGCATTAGGTAACAATGAAGAACAAGCTAAACAATTTGCAGATATGTTAGGTGTAACTGTAGAGCAACTAAGCGAAGCATTAAAAAGAGCAGGAGTATAATAAATGGGAGCATTTGATTGGGCTACTGAAAAAGTAGATGAAGTAGATAAAGTTACTACTCTAGCCGAATTAAGTCCTGCTGAAAATGCTTTAGAAGAAGTACAAACAGAACGATTTTATGAAACTTTAAAAAGTTATTATAAATATAGAGATGGTGATGAAGCATATACAACTCGTGGAAAATTTGTTTTTGATGATATGTCTAATGCTGATTTACTAGAATATTTTTATCACGATAGAAGTTGGAGAAATAATCAATCTGTCTCTATGTCTATGGATTTAGCAAATGTAATGGGTGAAGAAGACCCTATGCGTATGCAACAATTTGCTTATATAAATACTACATATCAAAACCTTCCTTATTTTTGGAATGACCCTAATAGAGACTTTGGCGACTGGCTTATTGATATGGGCGGAGCTCTAGTCTTAGACCCAGTTAATCTTGTTGGGTTTGGTGTTGGTGGTCAAGCCGCAAAACAAGCCTATAAACAATCCCTTAAACAAGCACTTAAAGGTAAAATAGCTAAAAAAGTAAATGAAAGACTTATATTAGAAGCGGCTGAAAAAGCAAAAGGCACAGCTTTGAAATCAGCTATTGCTAAAGGTGCTTTATATGAAGGTGGAATTGGAGCAGGTATAGGTGCTTTTCACGATACATTATTACAAACAACAGCTATTCAATCTAAAGTACAAGATGATTTTGATTTAAAAAGATTAGGACTTAACACTGCCGCAGGATTTGGTATAGGTACTTTATTTGGTGGTACTTTTGCTTATGGTGGATTTAAACTGACAACTAAAAGTATGACAAAGAATAGCTTTAAGAATTTAAACGATATACATAATTATGGATTTGATGAGTTAAAAGGTGGACGATTGTTTTCAGATTTAACAATTAAAAAGAAACCACATCAACTTTATAAAAATATGAATACTAAACAAATTAATGAAGTTAAACAACAAAATAAAGTAGACCATACAAATGTTGATGCAAGAATTAAATCATTAAGACAAACAGCTAAAGAAGGAATACTTCCTACAGATAAACCACCTAAAAGACCTTTTAATTATACTAGAATTAGTCCTGAAGAAAGTTTTGGTGTAAAAATATTTATTAAAAACTCTGTTAAGGAAATGGCTGAGGACTTAGATAAAGCCGCACCTGAAACAACATTTAAAGATATAGAAGCTAGTGCAGAAAAATGGACTAACAAACCTAAAGAATTAATAGCTTTAATGAAAAAAGAAGGTATTGCAGGAAGAGAATTAGCGGCACAAATATTAGCTCACGATAAGATTTGGTTAAAAAATGCTGATGATATGGTTAAATTATCAAGAATGTTAGATGATGAATCTTTAGATTTAGTTGATGAAAATAAAATATTAAATGAATTAGGTGAAAGAGAAGCATTACATAAAGAACTTTCTATAGTTAAAAAACAAGTTCAAAAAAATGTAGCTACTGCTTTAGCTTCTATGAAAATAGAAAGACAATCTAAAAATATTGCGTCTTTAATAGTAGAACCTGCTGATTTAAAATTAAAAGTTTTAAAAGATAAAAACATTAAATTATATTGGAAAGAAATTGCTAAGTTATCAGAGAATGATGACGCATTAGAAGAAGCATTAGGTTCTATTAGAAAAGTAGATTCAGCAGATTTAGCGGCAGAGTTTGTAAACAACAACTTACTGTCTTCTCCTGATACACACATACTAAACATAGCTTCATCTTTAGTACAATCACAATGGAAACCTCTTGTAATGATGATTAGAGCGGCTAATTTAGGAGTTAGAGGTAATGCTAGAGCTGTGCACGTTGCTAGAGAAGCCTTACAAACTTATATACACCAATATTATTATTTAATGGAAGCTATTGGAGCAAGTTGGAGAAGTATAAAAGAAGGTAGACCAGTATTAGATAGTAAACAATTAAAATTTGACAATAATATAAGACAAGGAAATTTACAAAGATGGGCTAATGAAACAGTGGGTGGTTGGTTTGATGTTATACCTATTCTTGGAAGACCAGTAAATAGATACATATGGCAACCAATTACAGCCGCAGTTACATTTCCATTAAGAATATTATCAGCAGGTGATGAGTTCTTAAAAACAATGACATTTAAAGCTAGAATGGCGGCTATCATTAATTCACAAATTATGCAACACAATCCTGAGATAATTGGTAAATGGGGTTGGAAAACATATTTACCTAAAAAACATTTATTAGGTAAAGAATATTTTGCTAAATTTAAAGAATATGAAAAGAAATTCTTTGAGACAAATGGAAAAGCTATTAGTAGTCAAGATATTAACAAAACAGGTAGAGTATTAGATGATGCTTCAGCTTTAGAAGTTAATGACCCATTACACTATGCTAGAGAAGCCTCATATACACAATCAGCTTATTCAGTAAATCCTAAAACAGGTTCAAAAGAAGGTGGACTTACAGGTGCAGTTTTAAGAACTACATCTCACGGAAAAGGAAAATGGTTAAGAGTATTTGGTCTTCACTTTATTAATACACCATCAAACTTATTAAGATGGGTATTTCAACATACACCTACTCCATTTACAGCTTTAACATTTGGATTAGTTAGAACGGGAAGATTACAGTTTCAAATGAAACATATGTTAGCTAAAGGAAAAGATGGAAAATTCTTAAATCCTGAAGCGGCGGCAGAAGCAGGTGCAAGACTACAAATGGGATATTTACTTTGGACTGCGGCAATCTTTTCAGCAATAACAGGAAAAGTAACAGGTGGTGGTTCAAGAGATTGGAAAGCTAATAAACAAAGAGAAGCAGACACAGGTTGGCAACCTTATTCTTGGAGAACAGACGATGGTAGATATATTTCATTAAATAGATTAGACCCTGTGTTTATGCCATTTATGTTAGCGGCTGATATGGTAGATGCTATGGGAGATTTCTTAGAAACAAATGAAGATTTACCTGAAGAAGTAGAAAATAAATATTCAGAATTATTTGCTGTATACTTAATGTCTTTAACTAGAAACTTAACTTCTAAATTTTATACTAAGAATTTATTAGAAACAGCAGATATGTTATTAGGAGATGGTTTAGCATTTTCAAGAGACCCTGCTTATAAATCTGCGGCTATGGTATCAAGAGGTTTATATAAAGTAATTCCATTATCAGGATTCTTACGTTATACAAATAGAGTTACTGATGAATATGAAAGAGAAATTTGGTCTATGAGTGATAGATTAAAAGCAATCTATAATCCGTTTACAGGTAAAAATGCTGTAATGCCTAAACGTAATATGTTTGGAGAAAAGATTAATAGAAAGAATGGTTGGTTATTTGGAATAGGTGGTAAAGACGGAATTTGGTCTTCACCTTTTGCTATGACAAAATGGAAGAATCCATTAGTAGCAAAATTCTTTGAAAATAGAGAATTTGATTATAAACCACCTGTTAAAATAGATAGATATACTAACTTAAATTTAAAAGATATTAAGAATAGTAAAGGACAAACTGCTTATGATTATATGTTAGAGCAGAAAAGCATAATGAAAGTTTATTATCCACCTATGGATAAAGAAGCTACATTAAAAGAAATAATTGAATGGGAAATTAGTAATAAAACAAGTAAATTATACTCATATCCAAAAGGAATTGTAGCAGGTGATGACTGGCAACAGAAACACCTTTTGAAAATTGTCCACGCTTTTGAAAGAGAAGCTCTCAAAAAAGTATGGGAAGCCTTCCCTATTCTTAAAGCTACATTAGAGAAAAGGAACATATATATTAAGGAAGAAGCTGAAATGGCACTAGAAGAATGGCTATCGGCGGTTAATCAATAATAAAGTACCCCTTTTAGAAGAGATAAACGAATAAATACAAGGAAAATATAAAATATGGCAAATAGTTTTGTACGATATACAGGTAATGGTAGTACATCTTCCTATGCAGTCCCATTTAGTTATAGGGCTCAGGGAGACGTAGCAATAACCATTGATGGTGTCGCTACAACAGCTTTCACTTGGGACGGAGCAGGGACTAATATTACATTTACAAGTCCACCTGCAAATTTAACTTCTATTGAAATTAGAAGAACAACAAGCCAATCCTCAAGATTAGTAGATTATGCTGATGGTTCAGTATTAAAAGAAAATGATTTAGATACTGATAGTGAACAAGGTTTCTTTATGTCTCAAGAAGCTATTGATGATGCTAATGACAGAATTAAATTAGATAATGCAGATTTTCAATGGGACGCTCAAAGTAAAAGAATTAAAAATGTAGCTGACCCTACAGCTAATACTGATGCTGTAAATAAACAATACATTTCAACAAATATACCAAACATAAATACAGTTGCAGGAATAGCTAGTGATGTTACAACAGTTGCAGGAATTGCAAGTGATGTTACGGCTGTTGCAGGAGACGCAACTGATATAGGAACTGTTGCAGGAAAAGCAACTGAAATAGGAAGATTAGGAACAGCCGAAGCTGTTGCTGATATGGCAATTTTAGGAACTGCTGATGTTGTAGCAGATATGAATACACTTGCAACAAGTGATATTGTTTCAGATTTAAACACACTAGCAACTTCAGATATTGTAACTGATTTAAACACATTGGCAACAAGTGCTAATGTAACAAATATGGCAACACTTGGTGCTTCAGGTGTTGTAGGAAATATTGCTACAGTTGCAGGAATATCATCTAACGTAACTTCGGTAGCAGGGATTGCTTCAGATGTTACTACAGTCGCAGGTGATGCTACAGACATAGGAACTGTTGCAGGAATTTCTAGTAATGTAACAACAGTAGCGGGAGTATCAGCTAATGTTACAACAGTAGCAGGAATTTCAGCTAATGTAACTTCAGTAGCAGGTATTGCTTCTGATGTAAGCACAGTTGCTTCAAATATTTCAAATGTTAGCAACTTTGCAAACAGATACAGAATTTCAACAAATGACCCAGTGTCTTCTTTAGATGCGGGTGATTTAGCTTACGTAACTTCAGCCAACGCATTAAAATTCTATAATGGAAGTTCTTGGTCAGCAATTACAACAGATACAGACGTAAAAACAAACGTCTCGGCAAATGACACTACTGCGGGTTATTTGAATGGTAAATTAGTCGCAGGAGAAGCAGTTACTTTCACAGAAAATTCTGATGGTGGTGATGAAACTTTAACAATAGCGGCAACAGACCCAACACCTCTTGCAATAGCTTTAGGATAATAAATAGGAGAAAATAAAAAATGGCAAATACTTTCAAAGTCGTAACAAATGATGCGATGCCGACAAGTGCAAGTACACCTTTGACATTATATACAGTACCAAGCTCAACAACTACAGTTGTTCTTGGATTAATACTTTGTAATGTTCATACTACGGCTGTAACTGCAAGTGTTAAATTAACTTCTAGCACAGCAGGTTCAAATCCAAATACCAATTCAGATGTAATGGTAGCAAAAGATGTTGATATTCCTGCGGGAAGTTCACTTGAACTTTTAAGTGGCTCAAAGTTAATTATGCAAACTACAGATGATTTACAAATTGACTGTAGTGTATCAGGAAAAATTGATGCGTCTTTATCCATAATGGAAATAACATAATAGGAGAATAAATTGGGATATATAGGAAAAAAACCAAGTGATGTACCTTTAACATCAAGCGATATTACAGATAATATTATAACGTCTGCAAAGATTGTTAATGGTGCTATAACAGGAGATGATATTAATTCTACATTTGATATTAGTTCTAAAACAGTTACAATACCTTCTTCTTCTGTAACAGCTCACGTTACAGCTACAGACTTACAACCAATTAAATCCGATATTTCAGCTTTAGCTTTAAGAGAAGCTACTAATGAAAGTTCTGCGGCTTTTAATTTACCGAATCAATTTATAGATACTTTCGCTACAGATACTTTAGGAACAAAAACTGATGTAGATGTTCAAAGCGATGGTTTTGTTTCTTCAATTACAGGAACAGCACTACCAACGAATACAAAAATGTATGTAAAATCAGATAGTTCAGCAGATGGAGCAACTACTTTTAGTGATAGTTCTTCATCAGCACATTTTACAAATGCTTCTGCATCAGGTGATATGCAACACGATACAGCACAAACTAAAATGACAGGCTCAAGTTCATCAATATTAACAGATGGAGCAGGAGATTATATAGGATTTTCAAATACTTCTGATTTAGATTTTGGTACAGGAGATTTCTTTATAGGTATTTGGTATAGACCATCAACTTTTGCTAATGCGGCTAAAATAATTTCACAAGGTGGACACGGAAGTGGTTATGATTACAATGGTATGTCTTGGCAACTACACGCTGATAAAACATTTGAATTTCATAATGGAAATAATACACACCCATCAGCAGGTGGTTCTTGGACAACAAGGTGTGCTTCGGCGGCGATGACAATGAGTACAGATACTTGGTATCATTTAGCTGTTGGAAGGACTGGTTCAACTTGGTCTTTTTGGCAAGATGGAAATGTTATAGCAACAACTTTTGACGTAGGTTCAGCAACAACATCAATAGATAAAGGTTCAAGAGATGGAAAAATAGCTATGGCATCTGATAATAGTGGTACTAGGGGATTAAATGGAAATTGGGACGATTTAATTGTTATTAAAGGAAGTCACCCTTATACAGCAGGTTCTTCTTTTACACCAAGAACAGATTATTATGGACAAACAGCAAGTGCTACTGGAACAGCTATACAAGCGGCTAATACTGTAGGTTCAGCTAAAACAAAAGTAGGTGGTACAATTCTTTATAAAGATGCGGCAGGAACAGCAACTCTTGGAACAGACTTGAAAATTTATTTTACTTGTAATGGTGGAAGTAACTGGACTGAAGCAAGTTCATATTCTGCAATTACACCTGTTTATTCTACTGGTATTAAGCAAGTTAGACTTGGTGAAACAACTTGCACAAGTGGTACAGACATAAGATATAAAGCAGTATGGGCTAATCAGGCGGCAGGTTCTAAAGAAACACAATTACATGGAATAGGAGTTAATTACTAATATGGCTTTAACAAGAATAGGAAATAACGCAATATTATCAGGAGCAGTAACTCAGCACGTTACTGAAACAGATTTACAACCAGTTAAATCAGATATATCTGCTTTAGCATTAAGAGAAGCAACTAACGAAAGTTCATCAGCTTTTAATTTACCAAATCAATTTATAGAAACTTTCACAGACGACACAAATTTAGGAACACAAACAGATTGTGATAGAATAAGCGGTTATATGGCAACAGTTCTGACTGTTAATGGTAATGACAGTTATACAAAATTGTTATTAAAATCAGATGGAACAGCAGATGATATTTCGTCTGTTAATAATACTGTTACAGGAAGTTCAGTCACTTTTGGAAGTACAGATATAACTGGAAAATTTGGTGGTAATACAATTAAATTTGGTCAATATTCTAGTCTTATCAATGTTATGCCTGCGGATAGTGAGTGGGCGAGATTAGGTGGAACAGCAACAGGCGGAAGACCACATACTCTTGAAGTTTGGATTAATAGAAACAATTTAACACCAACTGCTGATGAAAGATTATGGACTAAAGTTTCAGGTAGTGATTATCAAATGTATTCAAGACCAACAGGAGAATTATACCAACACGGCATAAATAATGCAGGAACAGCAAGTGATACTTATGAAAATCCTACTCCGACAGATGGTTGGCATCATTATTGTTTTGATTATAATACAACAGATTATAAATATGCCTTTTATCTTGATGGAGTTAAAAAGATAGAGGGAGCTTCAAATGCAAGTAATACTTGGGTAGCAAATAATGGTCAAGCATTTTCATTTGGAAATGCAGAGGGTGGTTCACAACAATTAAACGCTTATATAGATACAATGCGAATATCAGTTGGTATTTCAAGATACTGTTCAAATGGAGTTGTGTCATCATTTACATTACCAACAACTGATACTTATGATAGTACTACTACTAATGCAACAGGAACATTAATACAATCTGCAAACACAGTAGGTTCAGCTAAAACAAAAGTTGGTGGAACACTGCTTTACAAAGATAATGCAGGAACAAATACTTTAGGAACAGATTTAAAAATATACTTTACTTGCAATGGTGGTTCAAATTGGACAGAAGCAAGTTCATATTCTGCAATCACTCCTGTATATTCAACAGGAATTAAACAAGTAAGATTAGGAGAAACAACTTGTACTTCAGGTACAGATGTTCGTTACAAAGCAGTTTGGGCTAATCAAGCAAGTGGTTCAAAAGAAGCACAATTACATGGAATAGGAGTTAATTACTAATGGCATATATAGGACGAGTTCCTCAAGTAGGAAATTATTTTACACTAGATGCAATAACAGCATCATCTACAGCTACTTATAATTTATTAAAAGGTGGTGTAGCTTATGTACCTGAAACGGCATATCATTTAATTGTATCTTTAAATGGAGTTATTCAAGCTCCAATAACTGCATTTACAGTTTCAGGAAGTACAATAACTTTTGCAAGTACATTATCAGCTTCAGATTCTATAGACTTTATAACAGTGTTAGGAGATACATTAGCAATCGGTACTCCTTCAGATGGAACAGTTACTAATGCAAAAATTGTTGATGTAGCGGCAACTAAATTAACAGGTAGTATAGCTGATGCTAGAGTACCTGCGTCAGCAGTTACACAGCACGTTACACCAACAGATTTAACACCTGTAAGACAAGATATTTTAACTCTTGGTCTTAAACAAGCAATACAAGAAAATTCAACAAAATTTAATTTACCAAATTCTGCAATCACAAAATTTGAAGCAGATGCGGATTATGACAGTTCAGGTTCAACAACGATTTCAAGAAATGTAAATGAATATTTAGAAGCAATAGCGGCTAGTGGTTTAACTGTATCAAAAGTTGGTTCACCAACACACTCAACAAGTCAATCAACTTCTTGGTCAACATCATCAATGGCATTAGATGCTTCTAATAGACTTTATATTGATGGTGGAGCTGATGGAGTTTTTGACATTCTACCTTTAGGTGGTGGTGGAAATATGACTGTTGAAGTTATGATGTATTATACAGACACAACTTCTTGGAAAAGAGTGTGTGGTGTTGATGTAACAGATTATGGAGCTAGTGGTGGTGCTGAATATATAGATTTACACGGACAAACAGGAACTAATCACTATTATAGAAATGCTGGAACGAATACTCCATCAGGCGGTGGTTGGACTTCATCTCAATATGCAGTTTCAACAAGTGCTTGGCATCATTTAGCTGTAGTTTGCGAGGGTTCTGCTCAAGCATTTTATGTTGATGGAACTAGACAAGAAACAAATAGTAATGGTGCTGGTTCTGGTGGTGTTATTAATTTAAGATATGCTTTTCCAACTGGAGCAAGAGCAGGATATTTTGATAATTTTAGAGTATCAAATGTGGCAAGATATTCAGGTGCTTCTTTTACAGCTCCTACTGACCACTTCACTAACGACAGTAACACTTTATGTTTAGTACAATCTATTGACCAAGCAGATGCTTCTACAACTTTTACAGATGAGGGAACTGCAAATTCTTCAGTAAGTGCAACAGGTACAGCGTTAGGAACTACGAATGTTCCAACTTCTGCTGTGACTGATGTTTCAGGCGTTATGCTTTTGAAAAATGAACACGGCACAAATACTTTAGGAACAGATGTAAAAGTTTATTTTACAGCAAACAATTCAGCTTGGACTGAAGCGGCTTCTTATACTGATGCTGGAACTTTCTCAACAGGAATTAAAATGATTAAACTTGGCAAGACTACTTGCACAAGTGGTTCAGATGTCAGATGGAAAGTTGTTTTTGCTAATCAAGCGGCATCTTCAAAAGTTGCAAACATTTATGGAATAGGAATTAATTATTAATGTTACCAATAGGAACACTTTTAAATATAGGCGGAAAACTTGTAGGCGGATATATGAATCGTAGAAGAGCTATATCTGACCAAAAACATAGAGTAGCCTTAGAAGAAATTAGAACAGGTAATGAAAGAGCTAAAAGAAATGGCTCTTTAATACTTGATT
>VTLG01010319.1_pt1 | contig 10421 bp, 16 predicted proteins | sample 4694571 | NCBI WGS metagenome assembly VTLG01 (sample SAMN12604809, study PRJNA352737) | marine metagenome | biome: ENVO:00000447; feature: ENVO:00000209|ENVO:00000569|ENVO:01000036; material: ENVO:00002151; isolation source: viral sequences binned using virsorter ... | reverse complement strand
AAGTTTTACCGCCATCAAGTGAACCGACAAGATCAAGAGATATTTCTTTGTTGCTTGCTTCACAGAAATCACGGAAGTAGTCAACAAAAGTATCTGGTTGAATACATTGCCTTCTTGAACCAAATACCCCAAGTAATCCGTCATTGTCAGATCTGTGCCAATGTTGGACTTCGTTAAATGTTTGGCCTTTGTATTCATGTGGCACTCGTGTAACTTCAAAGTTACAGCCAATTGATTTTAGTATGTCCTCATTTGACATAAACGAGTGAACTTCTGCCGCTGTACCTCTGAATAATTTTGAGTCAGCTTTTGTAATTTTTGAAGTTGGCATTTTTTTGTTTTTGTTGTTTGCCTTTTAATTGTAATACAATTGTAAGAACTTGTAAACCACTTTAAGTAATATTTAGTAATATTAAAGACCTCTTTTTCTGATCTCCGTTCTGCTCATTACTACTTCATCTCTTTTATTTTGAGTCTGTCTTTTCTTTGGACCGCCTTTCTCGTGATATCTCATTAAAGACTTTATTCTTGCAGAATCAATTGATCTTGCTCTATGCTCATCAGGGTCTGCAGAAGGTGTAATTACTTCAGTCCAATCTATTGGTTTGTTTAATTTTTTATCAAGTATTACTTGAAGTCTGTCGAGTTCGACTTTGGTTAGGTTTACATAAATCCTAGAAAGAGTTGAATCTGAAGTCATATCTGATACAATAGAACTGAGGTTGTGGTCATTACTTCCTTGTTTTTGTTTGAAATTGCTTCATAAGGAGAAGGGTGGTAGCTTCTCCTTTTTTTTGTTTAATACTGGGCTTACATAAATCTGGTGGAGCTACTGTATTTTCCATTATTCAGATTTAATGCCAGTTATATATTGGTAGGCGGTAAAGCGGTTCTGGTACGACAGATTATTTACTCTTTAATGATAACAATAGTACCTAGTCAACCTACAGATTATTTGTACCAAAAGTGTCCGTTTATTACGTCATACATTCTTGCTTGTATTTCAAACAATTCCTTAAGTTGTTCAGCATCAAGTTCGGTAAAATCCCAATCCTCAACAGCAACACCGTTATCAAAATCAGCACCGCCGAAAGGTGTTGTAGGTGCTGCAAATAAAACCCAAGTTGTTCTGCCTAATGCTTTGAACTGACGTTCAGGTAAGTTATCAGCATCAACATCTTTCTCGAAGTAAAATGTATAACCCATTGTGTCAGCCTCAAGGTATTTTCCATAAGTTGGGTCAAATTCAATTTGAGTTTTTTGAGTAGTAGTGGTCATTGTGCCTCCTTTATTTATATTATTATTATACCATCAATTGTAATACAATTAGGGGTAGTTAATATAACTGTAACAATTGTAATATGATTATCTTGACCTTTGCATAGCTCTTTCCCAGACATCGCAGTATCTATTTAGCCAAGAATCTGCTTCGTCATTACCAAAGAAAAAGCTTTCAGCATCACAGCGTTCTTCATTCGGCACATTGTAACTGTCATAAAAGTTCTCAAGAACTTTTATGAGTAGTTTTGAATGATCACTTGCCATTTTCAAGTTCCTCCCATGACTGTAAGTTGACTGTAATTGTCCAACTAGCACTGCAGTACTTTTTAGAATCCCACATATCAGTTGGTACTAGATGATCGAGAATAATTCGATTGACTTCTTCAGTTGTTTGTTTGCTGAAGTTCTTTTCAAATTTTCTGTATCTTTTTTTAGCCATTTTTCTTCTCCAAAATTAAGTTAAAAATTGCATTGATTGCTTCTTTTCTTGTAGGAAAAGTATGTCTGCTTCTGTAATAAGCAGGTTGTCCGTAAGGGTCGTAAATGTCAAACCCAGTACTGAATATTGAGTCATTCATTGAATAGCCATTAAGTCTTTGCCACATTTATCTGTCCTCCATATATTCATCATTCATATTGTTTAACCTTTCAATTGCATAATCAGTTGTAAAACCTTTCTGTTCACAAAGAGTAGTCAAACAATCAGTTAAAGCTTCATGGCAACCCCAGTTGTACATTTGGCAGTATGTTTCAACAAGCTTTTTAATTTGCTTTTTGTTGGCTTCACGTTCCTTGTCAAGTTCAAGTTGATGAAGATCATCTTGTGTTAGATGAGTGGTAGTGGTCATTTTACCTCCTTTGGTATATTTATATAATACTATAAAAAGAGGTCAATTGTAATACAATTAACCTCTTCGTAACAATACTGTAATAATTATATTACAATTACATATACCATCTGCTCTCCCAACTAAATTCTACTCCCAGCTTTTTAAGTTTTTCCATAGCTCGAATTGCTGCTGCTCTGACTTTGCCTCCATACTGTGGACTGACATCTTCACACCTGTCCATAGTACTTCCTGAAAGACAGTCATCAAGAACCATTTTGTCTACTGGTTCAAGTTCTGGAAGTGTTTTATATTTTTCAAGATGTCTGTAAACTTTATGACAGCTATCCCAAACTAAATCTTCAGGCCAAACTGCTCTGACGTTTACTTTGCCATCTTTTTCGTATGATTTCTCATAGATAATTTTGTCTGTTTTGTTGCTGTCGCCATACTGCTTGATATAGCTGTCCTCGTAAAATTGACAAGAACACTCAACAATACATTCTTCAGGTCGATCTGTAATAATTTCAACCTCAAGATTTGTAAATTTGATCTCGGTAGTGGTCATAGTTGCTTAGTAAATGTTAGCCATATAATTGTAATACAATTAATATTATTTGTCAACCAATTAATTTTCTACTATGCTTGTGGTATTACATTTATCAGCATGAAAAATATAATAAATGAATTACTACCTATTGAACAGTTAACACAATACAAGAAAAATAGTCGTACCCATAGTGACGAGCAAATACAATCACTTGCTGCAGCAATAGATAAGTTTGGTTTTACTCAGCCAATTATCTGTGACGAGAACAAAGTTATTTTGGCAGGTCATGGCAGATATATGGCAGCAATGGAACTAGGGTTAGAATTGGTACCATGTAGAATTGTAAGACTGACAGAAAAAGAAAAAAAAGCATATATCATTGCTGATAATAAAATTGCTGAAATGTCTGAATGGCATGAAGAAAACCTACTTGCAGAATTAAGTGATCTGCAAGATTTTGATACAGACGAAAATCTTGCTGCATTATTTGACCTTAATACCTTTGTAAAAACAAAAGCAGAACAAATATCAATAGATAAAATAAAACCACATCCAAGAAACTACAAAGTACACCCACCTGACCAACTCGAACATTTACAGCAGTCAATAAAAGAAAACGGTATCTATCGAAATGTACTTGTAGCTAATGATTTGACTATACTTGCAGGTCATGGAATAGTTGAAGCTGCAAAGTTACTAGGTTTGACTTCAGTTCCAATATTGAGACTCGACCTCCCACCAAATTCCACCAAAGCCATAAAGATTCTCACAGCAGATAATGAAGTTACACATTTGGCCGAGACTAATGCAAGAGAAATGAGTGAACTTTTAAAAGAATTACTTGTTGAAGATGATTTACTTGGCACAGGCTATGACAAGCAAAAGATTGAAAACCTATTAATGGTGTCACGTTCAAAAGACGAAGTAAAGCGGTTAGAAGATGAGCAGTGGGGTGATTTTATGGACTTTCAGGCAGTCAAGGCAAATCCAAAACTCATAGTAAACTTCGAAAACGAAAAAGATAGAGAAGATTTTGCAAAATTTATTGGCGCTGAGTTAACTGATAAGACAAAGTATATTTGGTGGCCTTTCAAAGAAAAGAACAAGTTTGCTCACTTGAACTATGTTATTGAAGGTGAAACTGCAATCAACGTAACAGAGGAAGAAGATGAGTGATTCATTTTTTGAGATAAAGAATCTTGAAGCTCTTTATAAAAGACCACCAGAAACAGATCCTATTGCTTGGGATGACTATATCAACAATCAAAAAGATGCGGAAACTTTTAAATCAGTTCCTGAAGCACCAATACAAGTTGACTTTGAGTTAAATGGCAGCTGTAATATGGCTTGTCCGTTTTGTATTCATGGTATAGGAGGCGGTAGAACAGCGGAAAATATACCTCTGAATACATATAAACGTCTGATAGACGAGGCTTCGGCAATGGGAACCAAGTCTATAAAGTTAAATTACATCAATGAGCCATTGCTTCGAAAAGATCTTGAAGAAGCAATAAAGTACGCAAAGTCAAAAGGTATCATAAATATCTACTTTGTTACCAACGGCTCCTTGTTAACAGAACAAAGAATTGAAGCTTTACTGCAAAGCGGTGTAACTAAGGTGTTTATCAGCATTGATGCAGCAACTGAAGAAACTTATAACAAACAAAGAAAAAATGGTCTATATAAAAAAGTTGTGAGAAATGTAAGACGACTTGTAGAAAGGAGGGATGAGTTAGGACTTGAGTTTCCTAAGGTAAGAGTAAGTTTTTTGAAAAATAAAATTAATGAACACGAAGCCAAACTGTTTGAAGAACAGTGGATTGATGTAGTAGACGTAATAACATTCCAAACAATGAACAAAGTACCCGGCATAGTTACTGGGCTTACATTGTTTGAAAACGAAAAACCAAAGCCATGTAGTTTTCCTAATAAACAATTAGTAGTCGATAGTTCGGGGGATATATTACCCTGCTGTAAATTATGGGGAAAAGAGTTGGCTATCGGAAATATTGAAAACATGACGCTGAAAGAGGCATGGAAAAGTGGAAAGATGGAAAGCCTACGAAAAGCCCACGCTGAAAACAATTGGGAAATGATTTCAGCATGCCGTAACTGTTTGTACAATAATGAGTAAAATATTACCTAAATATCCGATATTTATACCTTCACATAAGCGTTCTGATAATGCTTTAACACCAAAACTGTTTATGCAGTATGGTGTTCCATTTAAACTTGTAGTTGATAAGTCTGAGTACGATAATTATGCAAAAATTTATGGTGACCATAATTTACTTGTTTTACCATTTCTGAATAACGGTACCCCCTGTCCTCCTAGAGTCTGGATAATGAATTACAGCCGAGATCAAGGTCATCACAGACATTGGATAATAGATGATAATATCAGATGGTTTTGTCATTTTAATGGCAGAACCAGAATACAAATACAACCAAATCTAGGCTTGCGATTATGTGAAGAATTTTGTGACCAATGGACTAATGTTGGAATTTATGGACCATACTATTCTTTTCTTTCTAATGCAAGAATAACCCCTGTACCTTTTAGAAAAAATGTTCATGTCTACTCATGTATGTGTGTACTGAACAGTTTGCCTTTCAATTGGAGAGGTCCTTGGAATGAGGATGTAGATTTATGTTTACAGTCTTTAGCACATAAATACTGCACTATAGGTACGACTTTTATAACGCAAGAAAAAATGAAAACTATGAGCATGAAAGGTGGAAACAGTACTGCCTATCAAAATCTTGACTCACGTGCTTATGGCTCACGAGTTCTTCAGCGAAGATGGCCAAGTGTTGTTGAGCTTAAAAATAAATATGGTAGGCCACATTTTCATGTGAAAGACAGTTGGAGGATGTTCAAAGACATACCACTTATAAAAGACCCAGATTACAAACCAAAATCTTTTAATCTACAATTACAAGAAAAGTGATATGAAAAGAGCTACAAAGAAAGAATTTAATGATAGAGTCCGCAAAGTTGCAGGTCTGAAGGCTCGAAATGCAAGCAGATCTGAAATTGTGGCTTATGGCACAAAAGAATGGGGGGTGAATAAAAGGCAAGTTGATGTATATTTGGCTGAAGCAAACAAACTGATAGCAATTGATTGGGAGATTGATAGACGTCAGTTTTCTGCAGAACTTTTATCGCAATTAAGCACATTGGCTCAAGATGCTCGTAGAAATGGTCAGCCTCATGTCGCATTGGGCTGTATAAATACAATGGCCAAGATAAGTGGTGTAGTTAAATGAGTATTCTTGATATTCAAGAAGGTGGGATATTAGAGTCTATCAGTTCTTCAAATATTGACTGTGAGAAAATATTGAAGGAAATAAAGAATGATTTGCACCCCGGCCAATTAGATTTTGTAAATGACCAAAATACTGAAATTATTGGTCTTTCAGCAGGTTATGGTGCTGGCAAAACTCGTAGTCTATGTGCAAAAGCTGTACAGTTGGCAATGAGTAACCAAGGTTTTACAGGTGCAGTTATGGAACCTACTGCACCATTAATACGAGATATCTGGCAGAACGATTTTGAAACTTTCTTAGAACATTATGGTATTCCATATACCCTACGTCAGTCCCCATTACCCGAGTACTCTTTGCATTTACCAGATGGGGAAAGTAAGATCTTATGTAGGTCGTTTGAGAACTGGTCAAGAATAATTGGACTTAACTTAGCTTGGGTACTTGCAGATGAGATTGATACAGTTAGTCCTAGTATTGCAGACCGAGCTTTTCCTCGTATTCTTGCAAGACTTCGAAGTGGTAATCAAAGACAATTCGGTGTAGCATCTACACCTGAAGGCTTTCGGTGGATGTGGAATACGTTTGGAAGTAATGAAGCCAAAACAAAGACTGATAGACGTTTAATAAAAATGAGGACTTATGATAATCCACACTTACCATCTGATTTTATTTCAAGACTTGAAGAGAATTATGAGTCTGGGTTACTTCAAGCTTATTTGAATGGCGAGTTCTGTAATATAACAACAGGAGTAGTCTACTCACGCTTCGATAGATCTACTCATGTCATTGATGAAAAGCCAAATATAGAAAACGAACCACTCAGAATTGGGATCGACTTTAATATCGGTAACACAAATGCTGTGATTGGTCTTGCTATAGGTGATTCAATGACCATTTTTGATGAAATCAATGCTAGTTATGACACTGACAATTTGGCGAAAGAAATTAAAAACAGATATCCATTTAACAAAATATATATCTACCCTGACGCTTCAGGCGGTAATAGAAGCACAAATGCTACGAAAACCGACATCCAAATACTTGAAAGCTACGGATTTGTTAATCAATCCGCAGCTTCAAATCCACCAGTAAGAGATCGAGTTAATTCTGTACAGCGTTTATTCGAAGATGGGAAAGGTAATAGAAGGTTAAAAATTCATAATTCTGCAAAAAAATTAATCGAGTGTCTTGAGTTACAAAGTTATACTGAAAAGGGTGATCCTGACAAAGAAGCTGGTTATGACCATATGGTAGATGCACTGGGGTACATCTGTTGGAGGTTGTTCAATCCATTACATATGGGTGCTGGTCGAAAGACTGGTATTAGGCTTTATTAAAGAAAGCTATTAAACTGTAATTAATTAAGGAGTTTTACAAGTGTACTCAGGTTATAACTATTACAATCGTGAGACAAGCTCACAGGGAAAAGAAATAAATGACCCTAATAATACATGGTTTCAGCAAGAACCCCATTGGATGCTGATAGAAGATTTGTTGGGCGGTACATATCAAATGAGAAAAAGACACAGAAAATATTTACCACAAGAACCGAGAGAATTAGATGAAAGCTACGACAATAGACTTGCTCGTTCAGTCTGTCCACCTTTTTATTTGCGTCTTGAAAGAATGCTTGCAGGTATGCTTACTAGAAAACCTGTCAGATTAAATGAAACTTCAGATGAAATAAGAGAAAGTTTATTTAATGTAGACTTGCAAGGAAATGACTTGAATGTTTGGACATATGAAACCACAAGAAAAATGGTTAGATATGGTCATGTCGGTGTATTAGTTGATGCACCAGCAAGTGGTAACGGTAGACCTTACTGGGTAACTTATACACCAAGAGATATTTTAGGCTTTCGTACAGAAATGGTAGATGGTCAGATTAAATTTACTCAACTACGATTATCTGAAAAAGTTGCCATACCCGATGGTGAATATGGTGAAAAAATTATAGAACAAGTCAGATTACTTACACCCGGAAATTTTCAAATTTATAGAAAAAATAAAAATAATAAATTTTCTTTATTTGAAGAAGGCACAATGGATGTGGATGAAATACCATTTTCTGTTGCATATTCAAACAGAATAAATTTACTTGAATCAAGACCACCGATGGCAGATATTGCTGAGTTGAATTTGAAAGCATATCAAATTCAATCAGATTTAGATAATCAACTTCACATTTCTGCCGTACCAATGCTTGCTTTTTATGGCTTTCCTCAACAAAGTGAAGAAGTAACTGCAGGACCCGGTGAAGCTATTGCTTTTCCGGCAGATGGTCGTGCTGAATATATTGAACCTGCTGGTCGTAGTTATGAAGCACAATTTAAAAGATTAGATAATTTATCAAATCAAATAAACGAACTAGGACTTGCTGCTGTACTAGGTCAAAAATTATCAGCTGAAACTGCAGAAGCTAAAAGAATTGACAGATCACAGGGCGACTCAACAATGATGGTCGTAGCTCAACAAATGCAAGATATGATTGATAACTGTTTAGTCTTTCATTCAAAATATACTGGCACTGATGCTGGTAGTAGTTTTGTAAATAGAGATTTCTTATCACAGCGTCTTGACCCTCAAGAAATACAAGCATTATTACAACTTTATACTGCTGGTTCGATTTCACAAGAAACTTTGTTGAAGCAACTACATGAAGGCGAAGTTTTAGGTGATGAATTTGAGGTTGAAGAAGAGATTGAAGCTACTCAGCGTGGTGGTTTGGTGAATATGACACCGCAACAAGAAGAAACAGATGAACCTGCAGATGATTAATGGCACCACCAAATCAAGCAATACCTGAAGCATTATACAGAAATGCTTTAAATTTAAATAGATTTAGCAATAGCGTTGCAAATGAACTCATAACTAGATACAACGATATAATTTTAGATATTTCATATCAATTAGCAGTTATAGACGAAGTAACTTCGCCCGGAACAACTTTAAGATTAAGAACAATATTAAAACAATTACAGGAAAGTCTTGGGACTTGGGCTATCGACAGTACAAAAGTAACAGTTGAACAATTGCAAGGTTTGGCAATGCTTGAAACTGATTTTGTTCAAGAACAATTAAAAAAGGTTTTACCTTCTGATGCAGCAAAAAGATCTGTAAGAACAGTTGAAGTTTCAGAAAACTTTGCAAAAAGTGTAGTAACTACAGACCCTACAAAAGTTAATGTTTTTACCTTGCCAAAAGAATTACAAGCTCAAGTTACAGGGGTACAGCCAAAATTTAATTTAACTGCACGATTTGGCTCAGTTATTACTTTGCCAAATGGTGCAACAGTACAAAAAGCATTTAGAGGTTTGGCGGTTCAACAGGCAGATCTGTTTACAAAGACTGTAAGAAATGGTTTGTTAACAGGCGAACCGATAAGTCAAATATCAAGAAGATTAAGAGGCAAGTTACAATTTAATCAAGAAGGAACTATTGCTCAAAAAATTGCTGCAGGTGGTGAAGCGACTAAACTTGCAAACAATCAAGTTCATACAATTGTCAGAACAAGTATAAATCAGGTTGCTAATGCTGCCTCGTCTGCGGTTTACTCGGCCAATCAAGACATCACTAAACAATATAAATATGTAGCAACACTCGACAGTAGAACTTCATCTATTTGTGCTAGGCTTGATGGTCAGATATTTGAATTTGGAAAAGGTCCAACCCCTCCTCAGCATTTCAATTGCAGATCTGTAACTGTACCAATAATTTCAGATGAATTTTTAAAAGAATTTGGATTAACGAGTGATGATTTAGACATAGGTACAAGACCTAGTAAAACAGGTTTGAGACAAATTGGTAAAACTGTACCTGCTGATGTTACATATCCAAATTGGTTTGCTGGACAACCTATTGAAATACAGAATGAGATATTTGGTGTGAAAAAATCTGCACTTTTTCGTAAACAAATAAGAAAAGGCAAAAACCCTACAGATGTCTTTCGTCAGTTTGTAAGAGAAGATGGTACAGAATTAACATTAAAAGAATTAGAAAAATTTACAAAAAACAGTTAATATAAACTTAGTTGCTTTTTTAATTATGCCCGGACATTATGGCTCAATGAAACCAAAAGGTAAAAAAAAGAAAAAAAAGGGTGGTAAAAAATAATGGCAAAGTCATTAGGTCAACGATTGGCCGAAGCTAAACAAGGCACAAAGCCTGTTAAATCCACTAAAAAAGATGCCAAGAAAACGGAAAGTACCGAAGGATAAAAAAACTGGCATTCCAAAATCATATTTAAGGGGTGCCAAAAACAAATCAGCAAAAGCAGCTGAAATTAAAAGAACTGCCAAACTTTATAAAGAAGGTAAGTTCATTGATATTGCTGCAGTAATCAAATCGAGGGTTGACCAAGATGCCACAAAAAAGTCGAAGAAGTCCACTAAACGAAAAAACAAAAAAAGCACTAAGAAGTAAAGCCGAGGGTACTCGATTTACATATGGTGAACTTGCATCTGTTTACAGAAAAGGTCAAGGTGCTTATTTAT
>VTLG01007396.1_pt1 | contig 10421 bp, 12 predicted proteins | sample 4694571 | NCBI WGS metagenome assembly VTLG01 (sample SAMN12604809, study PRJNA352737) | marine metagenome | biome: ENVO:00000447; feature: ENVO:00000209|ENVO:00000569|ENVO:01000036; material: ENVO:00002151; isolation source: viral sequences binned using virsorter ... | reverse complement strand
AGATTAAGAAAAAAATATAAAGGAGTAACTTTTGCAAGTTATCCATATATCCAAGAAAGCAATTATCTACCAGCAATAAAACCATATTTAATGGCTAGGTTTTTTGGCTCTTGTGCATGTAAGTCAGAGGACCAATATTATTATTGTGATGCAGATACAATTTTAACTAAACCTCTACCAATTTTTGACAAGAATTATGTTTACTGTTCTGACACAAAAAACTATATAGGCTACAATTATATAATTTCTAAGGGAGAAGAAATTTTAGACATTATGGCAAATACAGTTAAGATAGATAAAAGGATAATTAAGGAAAGGCAAGAAGATTCTGGAGGAGGTCAATTTATCTTTTCTGGAACAGATGAAAAGTTTTGGAATGAGGTTTATAAAAATTCCATAAAGCTCTATACAGAGATGAGCAGATATAATGCTAATCATATTAAACTTTATGAAGGCACTTATCCTATACAGGCATGGACAGCAGAAATGTGGGCAACACTTTGGCAGTTTTGGAAAGCAGGAAGGAAAACAAGAATTGTAGAGCAGTTAGATTTTGCATGGTCAACAGATGAGATAGCAAGATTAGACCAAGTATCAATACTTCATAATGCAGGAATAACAAGTGATGAGAAGTTTGATAACTTCTTTAAAAAAACAGATTACAGAAATAGTTATCCTCCTATGGATTTAGATATAACAAAAAGTCATTGTAGTTATTATTATTATAGGGCAATTAATGATTCAGCATGTTAGAAGAAACATTACAAATATTAGAAATAGCTAAACAGGCAAAATTAAGAGGTTATTACATAGATATAGCTCTTGGTAAGTACAAAGTACCATTAACAATCAAAGAGGCAATTAAACAACTTAAAAATGGCTAAGAAAGTAGAAATAGAAGTAGTAGCAAAGACCGATAAGGCGAATGTTAATATAAAAAAGACAACTGACACAACTAAGGGTCTAGGAAAAGAGGCTGGAGCTGTCGGAGGAAAGTTTGATTCAATGACAGGAGGAGCTATTGCAGGATTTAAAGGATTATTAACATCAGTTAAGGCTACAATAAAATCTATGGGGATATTAAAGGTAGCAATAGCAGCAACAGGAATTGGTGCAATAGCAATAGCTATAATTGCTGTTGGAAAAGCATTTACAAATACAGAGGAAGGACAGAATAAGTTTAGAATCATAATGATTCAAATTGGAACTGTTGTAGGTAATGTAGTAGATATACTTGCTAATTTAGGAACATCATTACTGAATATTGGTAAGGCATTAGGTAAACTTATTACTGGAGATTTAAAAGGAGCAGCAGAGGCATGGGATAATGTTAAAGAAAGTGTTACAGCTGCAAAAGATGGAGTTGTTAATTTTGGAAAAGAAACAAGAGAAGAAATTAAGAAAGCTACAAAGCTACAAGAGAACAGAAACAAGCTAGATAAGATAGATAGGGATTTACTTGTAGAAAGAGCTAAGGCTAGGAGAGATATTGCAGCAGCAAGAGAAATAGCAGCTGCAAAAGAGGGTGTATCTCTTGAAGAAAGAACAGAAGCCATAAAAGAGGCTGCTAGAATTGAAGATGCTATTACAAAAAAGGAGATAGCAGCTGCAAAGATGAGATTACAGGCTAGGGTAGATGAGAACTCTTTAGCAGGTAGCACAAAAGATGATTTAGCAGAAGAAGCAAGATTAAGAGCAGAGGTTATAAACCTAGAAACATCTGCATTAAAAATCCAGAAAGCATTAACAGCAGAACTAACAGCACAAATAAGAGAGGCAGATGCAGAGAAAAATGCTGCAAAGAATAAACAACTTGCAGATGATAAAGCAATAGCAGCAGAAGAATTAGCACTTGAAAAACAATTAGCAACAGCACAATTAGCAATTAGGGATGCACTAGCTATAACTAAAGCTGAAAAAGATGCTTTAGAAATAGAAAAGACAAAAGAGAAATATGACAAGCTAATAGCAGAGGCAGATAGATTTGGTTTATCAACAGTAGAGCTTGAAAAGAAAAAAATTGAAGCAGTTAATGCATTATCAAATAAAGGGTCAGAGGATAAAGCTAAAAATGAAATCTTCTGGGAAAAATTAACTGACAGAGAGAAAACTCAAATCATGGCTCAAGGGTTAAATAATCTTGCAGCTGTATTAGGTAAGGAATCAGCAGCTGGTAAGGCAGCAGCAATCTCTGGAGCTTTAATTAGCACCTATCAATCTGCAACTGATTCTTATAAGTCTTTAGCTGGTATTCCAGTTGTTGGTCCAGCTCTTGGAGCAGCAGCAGCCGCAGCAGCAGTTGTATCTGGTATGGCAAATGTAAAACAGATAATAGGAACTCCATTACCAACAGTAGCAGGAGTAGCAGCTCCTAGTGTTTCAGCACCAACAGCTACTGCTCCACCAGCACCTCCAGATTTCAATGTAGTAGGTGCAACACCAGAGAGCCAACTAGCATCAACAATATCTAGCAGTCAGCAAAAACCAGTCAGAGCATTTGTTGTAGCTACTGATGTTAGCACACAACAAGAATTAGATAGAAAAACTAGATTACAGGCAGCTATTGGAGCAGCAAAGAGGGGTTGGTGGATGGGAGGAAATTAAAACAAAACAAAGCAAATAACATTGTAATAATATGGATATAGTAGAATTATTTATAGATGAGGAAGATGATGTCTCTGGAATAGATGCAATAAGTATTGTATCAGCTCCTGCAATAGAGGAGGAATTTGTAGCATTAAAAAATCAAGAATTTAAACTTGCTGAAATTGATGCTGAAAAAAGACTTCTATTAGGACCAGCATTAATTCCTAACAAACCGATATATAGAAAAACAGATGATAAAGAATATTACATTTATTTTTCAAGAAAAACTGTAAGAAAAGCAAGTGAATTATTTTTTCAAAGAGCTAAACAAAGCAGAAGTACAATAGAACATGAACTTCCTTTAAAGGGTCTTACTGTTGTGGAGAGCTGGATAGTTGAAGGAGATAAGGATAAGACCAGAATATACAATATGGATGTTCCTGTTGGAACTTGGATGATTTCAATGAAGGTTAACAATGATGATATTTGGAATGATTATGTTAAGACAGGAAAAGTTAAAGGATTTTCAATAGAGGGATATTTTGCTGACAGGTTAGAAAGACCAAATGAGCCTAACAAGTTTTCACAAGAATGTAATTGTGAAAAGGGTATTGAAAATTGTGATTGTGATTTAAAAGATATTGAGGAGCAACAAGCAAAAGAAATATTAAGCTCTATTAAAGGAATTATCAAAAGAGATAAAAGATATAAAAGTGGAAAGACTTTAGAGGTAGAGACTTTTAATGACTATCCAGAAACAGTTTTAAAGAGTGTGAAAAAAGGTTTAAAATTATACGAAAAAAATAAATGCACTTCTCTAGTTTCTAAAACAATGGCACAAAGATTTTTGAATAGAGAAAAAATAAGCAAACAGACCATAAAAAGAATGTATAATTATTTAGAAAAAGCAGAGGAGAAATTTTCAGAAGAAAACAATAAGAGCTGTGGATATATTTCTTACTTATTATGGGGGGGGAAATCTGGAAGAATTTATGCAAAGAGAAAACTCAAATCTTTAAACAATGGAAAGATATAGTAGTCCACAAACAAAAACAAGAGGATGTCTTTGCAAAGACAATACATATTCAAAAAAGTGTTGTGATGGAAGTTATCAAGCACAAGGAATAGGGAAAATCTAACAAACAAGTAATAATTTAATTGTAATATCATGAAAGCAACAGAAATGTTAAACCAAGTAAAAGACCTACTAGGAATAGAAGCTCAAGTAGAGGAAGTAAAAGAGGAAACTCAAGAACAAACTCAACTAGAGGAAACAGTAGTAACAAAAGTAGAGTTAGAACAACGAACTCTAGAAAATGGAACTGTTATTGAGGCAGATTCTTTTGAAGCTGGAAAAGAAGTTTTTATAATTACCGAAGAAGAAAAAGTGGCATTACCTGTTGGGGAATACACACTTGAAGATGGTAAAATATTAAAAGTTGAAGAAGAAGGCATAATTGCATCTGTTGAGGATGCAACAGCAGAAGATGTTGAGGAAGAAATGGCTGATGTAGCAGACTGGGAGGGTATGGAAAAAAGAATCCAAAACCTAGAAGATGCTGTCGCAGCTTTAAAAGCTGACAAAGTATCAAATCAATTAGAAAAAGAAGAAAAAGAAGAATTATCAGAAGTTGAGAAAGTTTCTCATAGTCCAGAAACAGAAACAGCTAAAGAGAAACATCTTTTTGCTCAAAATAGAAATACAGAAAATACTCTGGATAGAGTAATGAAAACAATCGCAAACTTTAATTAAATTTTTATATAATGGCAACAACAACAAGTATAACAACTACCTACGCAGGAGAATTTGCTGGACAATATATTTCAGCAGCTCTATTAGGAGGTAAAACACTTTCTGATGGGTTAATAACAATCAAACCCAACATTAAGTATAAAGAAGTAGTTAAAAAGGTAGCAACAGATGGTATCGTAAAAGATGCAACTTGTGATTTTACAGCTACATCAACAGTTACTTTAACAGAAAGAATTATTCAACCAGAGGAGTTTCAAGTAAACTTACAGCTTTGTAAAAAAGACTTTATCTCTGACTGGGAGGCAGTAGAAATGGGATATTCTGCATTTGCAGACTTACCTAAAAAATTCTCTGACTTTTTAATTGCTCATGTAGCAGCTAAAGTAGGTCAAAGAATTGAGAACAACATTTGGAATGGTGCTAATGCTACGACAGGTCAGTTTGATGGCTTTAATGTTTTAGTAGCAGCAGATTCAGATGTAGTAGATGTAAGTGGCTCTCCAGTTACATCATCAAATGTAGTTACAGAACTAGGAAAAATCATAGATGCTATTCCATCAGCAGTTTATGGAGCAGATGACTTAACTATCTATGCAGCACCAAATATCTATAAGGCTTACATTAGAGCTTTAGGTGGATTTGGAGCATCTGGATTAGGTGCAGCTGGTATAGACAATAAAGGTCCTTTAGGATATTCAACAGGTATGGGATTACAGTTTGAAGGAGTTAATATTGTTATGGCACAAGGATTAGTTAATGAACAAGCATTAGCTGCTGAAAAATCTAACCTATGGTTTGGTACAGGTCTAATGAATGACACAAACGAAGTGAAAGTTATTGACATGGCAGACTTAGATGGCTCTCAAAATGTGAGAATCGTTATGAGATTTACTGCTGGTATTCAGTATGGTATCGGTAGCGACATAGTTTGGTACGCATAATAAGTAATTGTATAACATAAAGAAGGTGGGCGAGTTTTACTCATCTGCCTTTTTTTATAAAATAAAAAAAAGATATGGCATGTAATTTAACAAAAGGTAGAAAAGAGCCTTGCAAGGATGTAGTAGGTGGTATAAAAGCTGTCTATTTTGCAGACTTTGGAGATATAACTATTGCTTATGATTCAACAGATACAGATGTAGTTGAAGATTTAGGAACAGTTGAGGTTTTTGAATACGAAGTAAAAGGAAACTCATCTTTTGAACAGACTATTAATAGTTCAAGAGAAAATGGAACTACATTTTTTGAGCAAACATTAAATTTAACTCTACACAAACTAACAGTACAAGATAATAAGGAATTAAAACTTTTAGCTTATGGGAGACCTCATGTAGTTGTGCAAGATTATAACAACAATGCATTTTTAATGGGTGCTATAAATGGAGCAGATGTATCTGGAGGAACAATAGTAACTGGAGCAGCAATGGGAGATTTATCTGGATATACTTTGACATTAACTGGTCAAGAAACTATCCCAGCTAACTTTTTAGAAGGTGCAACAGCAGCAGACCCATTTGCAGGAATGACTGGAACAGTAACTATAACACAAGGTACTAATTCATAAAAAATTCATAAAAATAATTTATGAAAATAATTTTAAAAGAGGGTCAAAAGGCTCTCTTTTTTTTTGTGGAAAAATAACATTTTTATAAAAAATCTATTGTATAATTATGATAATATTACAGAGTACAACAAGCTCTCAAACAATGAAATTTATACCCAGAGAATATGAAAGTTCTGTCTCTAATATTTATAATATTTCTATAAAAAATGAATCAACAAATTCAGAGGTTTATAATGAAGATACAAATTCATTTACATTAGAAGATTATTATTATGAATATTCAGCAGCATTTACAAGAGTGGTAGATTCAGCAACAGTATCTAGTTTTGACCAAGATACTTTTTACATTTTAACAATTAAAAAAAGTGGAAGTGTTATTTATAAGGATAAGATATTTTGTACTAATCAAACAATCTCATCTTATACTGTTAATGAAAATGAATACACACCAAGAGAAACAACAAATGATTTTATAGTATTATAATATGGACAGTTTACATATAGTTAATTTATCGGAATATAACAGACCAAAAATAACAGAGGACAAACAAAAGGATTGGGTTAGATATGGAGAGGACAATGACTACTACTCTTATTTAATTAAGTTATATATTAATTCAACAACTAACAATGCAATCATAAATGGTGTAGCTCAAATGATTTATGGAAAAGGATTAGATGCATTAAACAGCTCATCAAAACCAGATGAGTATGCAGCAATGAGGTCTATTTTTACTGATAGCGATTTAAGAAAGGTTGCATTAGATTTAAAATTACTTGGAGAGGGTAGCTTTCAAGTATTATATCAAAAAGACAGGGTATTAAAAGCAGAGCATTTTCCAAGACAAACTCTAAGAGCAGAGAAAGCAAATAAGGATGGAATTATTGAGGCTTATTATTATTCTCCAGATTGGTCCAAAGTAAAACAATCTGATAAACCAAAAAGAATAGCAGCTTTTGGTTATGGAAATGGAAAAGCTCCAGAGATTAAAATGGTAAAAAGATATGTTAGTGGATATGACTATTATTGTCCAGTAGATTATCAAGGAGCTTTAGCTTATGCTGAACTAGAATCTAATATATCTGACTATTTAATTAATGATGTTCAAAATGGTTTTTCGGGAACAAAAGTCGTGAATTTTAACAATGGAGTGCCAGATAGAGAAAAACAGTTAATGGTCAAGGATGATGTATTAAGAAAATTAACTGGTAGTAAAGGAGAAAAAGTAATTATTGCATTTAACAACAATCAAGAATCTAAAACTACAATAGATGATGTTCCTTTAAATGATGCTCCTTCTCATTATGAATATTTATCTAATGAATGTTCAAGAAAATTAATAATAGGTCATAGGGTAACATCTCCTTTGCTTTTAGGAATAAGAACAGAGAATACTGGTCTTGGCTCTAATGCAGATGAAATAAAAACAGCATCATTACTGTTTGATAATGTTACTATAAAACCTTATCAAGATTTATTAGTTAGCTGTATAGATGATATTTTAGCAGTTAATGGAATCAGCTTAAAGCTATATTTTAAAACTCTCCAGCCTTTAGGTTTTATTGAAACAGACAATGCTGTTACAGATGAATCAAGAGAAGAAGAAACAGGAGTAAAACTTTCAGAGGATATTCCAGATACTCATGAAGAAATAGCAGACCTGCTGGTTGAGAAAGGACAAGATGAGCAAGAAATGTTAGATGAGGGTTGGGAACTTGTAGATGAAAGACCAGTAGATTATGACCAAGAAGAAGGGTTAGATAAAATGATTGGACTTGTAAAAACTGGCTCTGCTTATCCAAATGCAAAGTCAAAACAAGATGGAGAGAATAGTGAGGGTTTCAGATTTAGAGTAAGGTATCAATATGCTCCATTGAGAAATAAAAATTCAAGACAATTCTGTATTAAGATGGTAGGTGCTAAAAAAATATATAGAAAAGAAGATATTGTAGCAATGGGAGACCAAAAAGTAAATGAAGGGTTTGGAATAGATGGTGCTGCAACTTACGACATCTGGTTTTATAAAGGTGGACCAAATTGTCATCACTATTGGATGAGGAAAACTTATAAGGCATCTAAAAAAGATATAAACCCAGACCCTAAAAATCCAAAGTCAGAAATTTCTGTAAACAGGGCAAGAAAGGATGGATTTTCTCCAGAGACAAATCCTAAAGAGGTGGCAAAAAGACCTATTGACATGCCAAATAAAGGATATTATAAACCAAGATAATCATGGCACAAGCATTATTAGTTTCAAGAAAAGATATAGTCAAATTTACATCAATGAATGGCAATGTAGATACTGACAAATTTATTCAGTATATAAAGATAGCTCAAGACATACATATACAAAATTATTTAGGTACAGAGCTGCTAGATAAAATAGAGGCAGATATAATAGCTGATACTTTAACTGGAGACTATGCAACTTTAGTAACAGATTATGTAAAGCCTATGCTTGTACATTGGGCAATGGTAGAATATTTACCTTATGCTGCCTATACGATTTCAAACAAGGGAGTTTATAAAGGCTCTAGCGAAAATGCAGAAAATGTAGATAAGAATGAAATTGATTTTCTTATAGAAAAAGAAAGAAGTATAGCTCAATATTATACTGAAAGATTTATTGATTATATGAGCTTTAATGCTAGTAGCAAATTTAGTGAGTATTATTCAAACAGCAATGAAGATGTTTACCCAGATAAGGATTCAGATTTTTCGGGATGGGTATTATAAAGAAAAAATACAAACCGAAATTGTATAATATAGAAAGGTTAAAACAATTTTTATTTAACCTTCAGAAAAACAATAACAAAAAAATAAAAAAACTATTGTAATAGTATGGCTGAAGAAATATATGATGATAGTTGGTGGGGAGATGTAAATGCCTCAAATGGATGGGGGTCAATTTACCCTTTTGATGCAGATGGGTCATATTTTAGAGCAGACACAACTTTGGTTTTTGCAGATACAACGATTTATACAGCAGACCAAACATTATATTAAGTAAATAAAAAAATAAAAAGATTATGGCAAAAACAGCAATAGGAGTAGGTAGTTCAGCAAATGATGGAACAGGAGACCCAATCAGAACAGCCTTTCAATCAACAAACTCAAATTTTAATGAGTTATATACCCAATTTGGTAATGGAACTACACTATCTATTAGTGGAGATATTACCATGTCAGCAGGAGCTGCAACAATAGCTGCACAAGCAGTAGAAAATAGTATGATAGCAGATGATGCTGTAGGAGCAGATGAATTAGCTTCAGATGCAGTTGTAACAGCCTCTATAGCAGATGATGCAGTTTCAGCAGGGAAACTTGGAGTTGAATTTACAGCAGCACAAGCAGTAACAAGTGCAACAACTCTTGCTTTAGATGGTGGTGCTTATGATGTTTTTCATTGGACTGCAGCACATTCTACAACAATAGAGTTTACAAATATCACACTTGGAATGACAAAAAGTTTAATGATAACAGGAAGTGGTGGTTCATTAACAGTTGCTTTTGATGATATAAATGGTAGTAGTGGAACATTTAATTTAATATCAGGAACTTATAGTGATGCAGCAGTAAAGAATTTAATACAACTGAAATTTATATCAGCCTCTGAATGTTGGTACACAATTTCTCAAATAGCAAGTTAATATGAAAGCAGTAAATATAAATGGAATAATAACAGTTTACCAATCAGTACCAAATGTACTAAAAACCTCAACAGGAACATACTTAAACGCAAGTGCTATGTCAGATGAGGCATTATTAAACGCAGGATGCTTTGACCTTATCATAGATGAAAATTATGATGATAGAATCCATAATTTAGGCGAGGTATATTGGGATGTAGAAAACACAGTATTTAGAAAAGATGCAGAGGATAAGACTTGGTCTGAAACTGTTAGTGAATTAAAAACAAGAAGAATTAATAATTTCAAATCAATAGTTAATAGCGAATTACAAAAAACAGATTGGTATATAATCAGAAGTGTAGATAATGGGGATGATTGTCCTTCAATTATTACAGATGAAAGAGCTGAATTAAGAAGCCAAGCTGATGTTGTTGAATCAGAAATCAATGCACTTACTACAAAGAAAAATGTAATGCAATATGATTTCCCAAATATTAGCTAAATGAGCATAGGCGATAAACTATTAAAATCTGCAGCAGCAGGTGGATTAACTCCAAGCGAGAATTTTGGTACTGTTTTATATACAGGTAATAGTAGTGACCAATCTATTACAGGAGTAGGATTTCAACCTGATTTTGTGTGGCTTAAAGAAAGAGATGATGGTGCTGAAAATCATAACCAAATCGATAGCACAAGAGGAACAGGTAAAATTTTATCTTCAAATCTTTCTAATGCAGAATTTGCCAGTGGAAGATTTACATCATTTGATACTGATGGGTTTACTTTATCTAATAACAATGAATCAAATGATAGTGGTGTTAAGTATGTCGCTTGGTGTTGGAAAGCTGGGGGTGGAACAACTGCTTCAAATGGAGAGGGAAGTAT
>VTLG01005062.1_pt1 | contig 10421 bp, 11 predicted proteins | sample 4694571 | NCBI WGS metagenome assembly VTLG01 (sample SAMN12604809, study PRJNA352737) | marine metagenome | biome: ENVO:00000447; feature: ENVO:00000209|ENVO:00000569|ENVO:01000036; material: ENVO:00002151; isolation source: viral sequences binned using virsorter ... | reverse complement strand
AGGTTTATGCTCCAGCAGCTACCATTAAAAAGCTTAAATCTACTGCAAAAGGAAAAAAGAAACTGGCAGCAGCAAACAAAAAGAAAAGAGCCGCTACTGCAAAAGGAAAGCAACACGCAAAACACGGGTTACATAAAGGAAAGAAACGATAATGCCTGCTAAAAAAGACCCAAGATTAGCTAGAGCAGGGGTTGCTGGATTTAATAAACCCAAGCGCACTCCTAATCATCCTAAGAAGTCTCACATAGTTGTGGCTAAAGAAGGTGATAAAATTAAAACTATTCGATTTGGGCAGCAAGGTGTAAAGACAAATCAAACAGCAGGGCAAAGGAAAGCGTTTAAATCTCGCCATGCAAAAAATATAAAAAGAGGTAAGCTCTCAGCAGCCTATTGGGCAAATCGTGTTAAATGGTCTCCCAGCAAAACTAAGTCACCTTCAAGCAAATGGAAGAAAGGATCGTAGATGGGATTTAAGTTAAGCATTGGGCTAGGCATTGCTTTAATGCTTTTGTCTGGTGCTTTTAAGATGTATTACGACAGATCACAAGCTGAATTGGATTCGTTTCAAATAAGGTTAGAACAGTCAATTCAGAATCAAAAGACGTTAGAAAGTACTATTGATCAGCAAAACGATAACTTAAAGGAAACAATTAAAAACCAAGACCTTATGATTGCCCAAGTCGAAAGACTGCAAAAGCAAAATATGGAAGCTCAAAACGAGGTCACTGATCTCAGAAAAAAGTTTTCAAAGCATTCTTTGAATGTGCTGTCGGTCAGAAAGCCAAAATTAATAGAGAAGATTATCAATACTGGCACAAAAGAGGTGTTGAAGGATCTTGAAGAAATTACCAATCCAAATCAGTTTGATGAAGTTATTACTGTTAGCAGTTCTGCTACTAGTTAGCGGTTGTTCAATACTTGGATCTGGCAGAAATGTACCAGATGTTAAGCCTGTAGAGGTTGTTACGGTAGTAAAAAAGGCTCCGATGTACCATCCTCCGCTTCCAAACAATATTAAGTCTGTGCCTGTTGAGTGGACTGTTTTAAACCCAGAGCTTATGCAAGCCTATTTAGATGATTTGAATGAAGGTAATGCTCCTACTAATGTGTGGTATGCGTTGACAACTAAGGGTTATGAAAACCTTTCGATTAATATGGCAGAGGTTAAAAGATACCTAAGACAAGTTATTAGTATTGTAAAATACTATAAAGAGTTAGATGAGGAGCCTTCTAAAGATGAATGAAGCGTTAACAGAATATATGTTAAAAAGAACTCCTAGGGTTCAGGAGTCTTTAGCAAAAGCCACAAAAGGAATGACCGATCAGCAGCAACAAGATTTTTTGGCTGCAATGCAGTTTGGTGATACTGAGTTTCAATCTGAAATAGCCCCTTATATGCCTGAAGAATCAACTATTGATCCTAGTAAAGCAGCACTTGTTCCGCTTCCTTTGGAGCATAGAGAAAAAGGATACGATTACAAAGGAATGGCAAGAAGAGGAAGCGATGAAGTCTTAAAATTAAATGTTCCTGGCGGAAAACAAATTGATATTCCTGGTAATAGAGTTTCGGCTTTTGGTGCTGTTAATGCAAATCCTCAAGTGTATGCACATGAGTATAGGCATTTTGAAGGTTCAGATGCGTTTTATGAAACCAACAATAGACTTCTTGATGTGTTTGCCTCTAGGACTAAAACAGATTTTAAAAGAGCAGTTGCAAGTCTTGCGGATGCTGCTTTGTATGAAGCTCAAAAAAAAGCAATTGCCACTGGTGATGAAGAAAAAAGTCAAAGTTATAAAACAACAGAAAGTGCTTATTACTCGGCAAATAGTAAAGATCCTAGTATTAAGGAACTTGACTCAGCGTTAGACGATTTATTAACTAATGATCCGTATATTAGCGGTCAACTTCAAAAGGTAAACAATCTTATTTCTCTTGGAAATATTGAAGCTCCCGCTGTTGGCCCTCAATACAAAAGATTTATTTCTAGCAAAAAAGAAAGAAAACAAGAAAAAGAAAGAAAGCAAGAGATAAAGGATGAGGGTTATGAAGGCGCTGGATTTTTGCCTATGGATTTTAAAGAAGGTGGAAGGTCTAAATTAATATGAAGATAAGTAAAGATGGTTTAGAGCTTATAAAGAAGTTTGAGGGATGCGAAACTACTGCTTATCAAGATAGCGTTGGTGTTTGGACAATAGGATTTGGTCATACCAAAGGAGTTGAAGAGGGTCAGACCTGTTCAATAGAAGATGCAGAGTCAATGCTTGCTGATGAGATGGATGAATACGAAGGTTACATTAACAATATGGTTAAGGTTGATCTTCAGCAGCATGAGTTCGATTCTTTAGTTGCGTGGGTCTACAATCTTGGCCCGACTAACCTTGGCGAAAGTACGATGTTGAAGGTTTTGAATGGTGGTCAGTTTGATCGTGTGCCAGATGAAATGAATCGGTGGACTCGTGCTGGTGGAAAGATACTTGAAGGCTTAGTAAGAAGAAGGCAAGCGGAGTCGTTGATGTTTCAAGATTTAGATTGGAGACAAATATAATGGGTATGGGTAGACCAGCTTATGCACGAGGCCAAGGTTCTTTTTTTGGAGGCAGACCTCCTCTAATGAGAAATCCTACGCCTTATTTCCCAAGTCGAGTTGGTGGGCTTAGTGGGTTTTTTGGTGGTTTAGCTGGTGGCAGCTTGCCAATGGTAAATAAGCCGCCGCCGTTTATGCCACAACAACCCATGCCACAAATGCCTATGCCTCCAATGAATCAGCCGCAAACACCTTCTGGTGGTGGTTTTTTAGCTCAACTTGCCTCTAGTCCTATGATGCAAAGACCTATGCCTGGAGGGCCAGGAAAAGGAAGGTCAAGAGGCAGACGACCTATGCCCGGAGGGCCTGGGAAAGGTAGAAGTCAACCACAAATGCCTATGCCTCAACAGCCGTTTATGGGTAGAGTTGGGAACAATATGCCTCAACCACCATTTATGGGCAGAGTTGGAAACAATATGCCTCAGCCTCCAATGGAGTTTCCTCAACCAACAACAAGACCTGTTGACCAGACAATGGGTCGGCCTATGCCTCAACCTAATTTTATGCCTATGAGAAATATGGAGTATGGAATGGGATTTTATGGCGGCGGCATAACAGATCTTTATTAAATGCCATTAACTAAAATACAGTTTGCTCCCGGCGTTAACAAAGAGGGAACTGAATACACAGCGGATGCTGGTTGGTTTGATTCAGACAAGGTTAGGTTTAGAAAAGGTCGACCTGAAAAAATAGGAGGCTGGGCTAAATATTCATCTAGTTCGTTTCTTGGTGTTTGTAGATCGCTACATGATTGGGCTTCGTTAGAGTCTATACGGTATATAGGTGTCGGGACTCATTTGAAGTTTTATGTTAATCAAGGCTCAAGTTACCACGATGTAACACCTATAAGATCTACAACATCTGCTGGGGATGTGACGTTTGCGGCGACAAATGGCAGCTCTACTATTACAGCAACGGATACTGCTCACGGTGCAAATGTAAATGACTTTGTGACTTTTTCTGATGCAGCTTCGTTAGGCGGCAATGTTACTGCCGCTGTGCTTAATCAGGAATATCAAATTGCTTCTGTTCCAACCGCAAATACATTTACATTTGTAGCTAAAGACACAAGCGGAACCACTGTTACTGCCAATGCCAGCGATAGTGGCAACGGAGGTAGCAGCACTGTTGGTGTTTATCAGATTGGTGTAGGTCTTAACGCTTATGTAGAAGGTACTGGTTGGGGTGCTGGGGCATGGGGTGATGGCACATTTGGATCTGTAAGCGCATTAAGCGCATCTAGTCAGCTTAGGCTGTACAGCCAAGATAACTTTGGAGAAGATTTAATATTCAATGTCAGGGCTGGCGGCGTTTACTATTGGGATGAATCTTCTGGTACTGGTAATAGAGCGGTAGCACTAAGTGCGCTTTCAGGAGCATCTAATACTCCAACTGCCGCATTACAGGTTATGGTATCTGATGTAGACCAGCACGTTATTTGTTTTGGTGCAAACCCAATAGGGTCAAGCAATATAGATCCTTTGTTTGTTAGATGGTCTGACCAAGAAAGCGCAGCCGATTGGACTCCAACTGCAACTAATACTGCTGGTGGAGCAAGAATAAACTCTGGATCGGCTATTGTTGGCGCGGTTCAATCAAGACAAGAGATATTAATTTTTACTGACGCAAGCCTACACAGCATGAGGTTTGTTGGTTCACCGTTTATATTTCAGTTTAGTACGTTAAGTACTGACATATCCATGATATCGCCTAATGCTGCAGTAAACGCTAGAGGCGTTGTCTACTTTATGGACAAAGGTAACTTTTATACCTACAACGGTGCGGTTCAACCGTTACAATGTAGCGTATTAGATCATGTATTTAGCAATCTAAATTTAAGTCAGGCATACAAAGTGTTTGCCGCAGAAAATAACGCACATTCGGAGGTTACTTGGTTTTATCCTATTGGAACTGGCGATACAGAAATTACCAACTATGTCACCTATAACTACGCAGAAAATCTTTGGTCTGTTGGCACATTAGTTCGAGGAGCTTGGATAGGTGCGGCTACCAGAGATAATCCTTTAGCCTCATCTGTTGTTACCACTACAGATGCAAATTACCTGTATAATCACGAGACAGGCTATGACGATGATGGATCTGCAATGACCGCATATATTGAGTCAGGAGATCTTGAACTTAGCGATGGCGAAGTCTTCACCTTTATCAAAAGAATTATTCCAGACTTTAATTTTAGTGGATCTTCTGGAGAAGCCTCACTAGACATAACTCTTAAAGGAAGCAATTTTCCTTTAGAAGACGCATCTACTTTATCAACCTCAACTATTACTAATAGCAGCACACAAGCATTTGTAAGAACTAGAGCAAGACATTCTATTGTTCGTTTAGAAAGCACTGGAGCTGGTTACGGTTGGAGGCTTGGTGATTTAAGATTAGATATGAGAACAGACGGTAGAAGATAATGGCATCACAAAGACAAGAACCATTGCCTATACCCGCACAAGAATATGATGCGGAAAACGAAAGACTTAATAGAAGAACTATTGAGCTTGCTTTTCAGACTATGGAAAACGATGTGCAGCTTGCTAAGACTCAAGGCGACAAGGACGGATCTTTAGCTATGCGTCGATTTCAGTTTCTTTTGATGGGTGCGTCTTGACAGATGTACTTAAAGTATTAGGTCAGGTTGCTCCGTCTGCAACAACAGCAACTACCTTATATACGGTTCCAGACTTAACGCTAACAACGGTTAGCTCATTGGTTGTCTGTAATAGAAGCGGATCAGGGGTTACTTATCGCATTTCTGTTAGGGTCGCTGGCGCAGGCGCAGACAACAAACAATTTTTATTTTATGACAAAGCATTGGCTGCTAATGCAACCGATACCCATGTGATCGGTATGACATTAAATCAGACCGATGTAGTTACAGTTTATGGCAGTGACGGCAATTTAACATTTAACCTATTTGGGGTGGAAACAAGTTAATGGCAGAAGAACAGTCTAGAAGAGAATCTTTTTTACCAGAACAACCTCCAAATACTATTTTAGAAATGGGGATGTATGAAGGAGATTCTCCTGATCAAATTGCACAAAGACTTTCTGAGTTTGCTCCATATGGAAGTGGAGAAACCGCAAGCTATATGGTGAGCAATAGTGCTACGGTTCCTGATCAAAAAAATACTACAAATGTATTTAGAGAGGTAATTAAACAGGTTGGGCTTCCAGCGGAAAATATTGAAGAAGCAAAAGCAATATTTGATTATGAAGTCAGACAAAATGGTCTGGAATTTGCGGTAGGTGGGTTATTAGAAAGATTTGGTCAAATGAGTATGAGTGAGCCTTATCTAGCACAAGATCCAAGAGATCATATGGTGTCTGCTATGGCAGAAATGGCATCTGGAACTGAACCGTTTACACCCGAATCGGGAGTTTTATATAGAGGCCCAGAAGATGCCCCTACAAACAAAGAATTAATTAACAGGTTTGAAGCTGAAATGGCTCGCAGAGGCAGAGACACAGGTCAAGGATCTGTTGCTACAGGCGCAGAAGTATTAGCTCAAAATTTTCAAGAAGGTGGGAGATTACCTAATATGAACCAACAATACCCAATGCAGCCTATGGCTAACCAAATGGCTCAACATGGACGATATGGCGATAGCATGATGGTTCATATGAACCCCATTGAGGTTGAAGGAATAGCTGCTTTATCACCTACTGGTCAGCTAACTCGAAACCCAGTAACAGGACAGCCAGAAGCCTTCCTCCCTTTTCTTGCTCCTTTGCTTGGAAGTATGCTTGGTAAGACTGTTTTAGCGAAATCAATTCCATTTCTCGCGGGTAAAAGCGCATTGGCTGGAGCTATAGGATCTGGTCTAGCAACAACCGCTGTCACTGGAGATATAAAGAAAGGATTGCTTTCTGGTATTACAGGATTTGGTTTAGGCAAAGCCTTAGGTGCTGCCAGTGATGCTTTAAACCCAGAAATAGCAGCTACTCAGACAGCATTAGAAGGAGCTGAAGGTGTTGCTGCTCAAGCTGGAGTTGATTTGGCTAAAGAAGAGGCTGCGCGTACTCTTTCCAATATTTCCGATCCAACTAGTTATGCTTCATTAGATGCTGCTGCTGGTGTGGAATCGGCCACTGATGCGCTTTCTGCCGCGCAACAACAAGTTGGAACGCTCTCAGGATCATTAGTTGATCCAGTAACTGGACTTCCTAGTCCTAACAGTCTTGCTGGGTTAAGAAATGCTCAGTCAATGGGCCAAGATTTAAGTGCGCCATTTAGACAACCTGGGACTTTTGCAAAAGAATTAATAAAACCAATGAATCTTGCCGCTGTAGGTGTTGGCGAAGGCCAATCGGCTGCATTAGACGCTCAAAGAGAAAACGAAGAAAGAAACAGAGCTTATGAAAGAGAAGAAGAAGCTAAGCGTCAAGAAGCCTTAGCTAATATAGAAGCGTCTTATTCTCAACTTGAAAGAGATTATCCAGATTATCAAATAACAAGAGACGCTGCCGCTGGGGGTATTGTTTCATTAGATCCTCAAAGATATACAGACACCGTAAATAATGTTTACCAGCTTGCTGGCGAAAGACCTGTTTTAAATTATGCAAACGGAGGCCCTTCTTCTTATATGTCTGAGGTGCTATCAAATATTGACCCTGCAAATATAGGGGCATTTAATCCAATAAATTTATCTGGGGCAGCGGCTTCTAGACAATCTGGAATACGAGGATCTGTAGCAATTTCTCCAGAAGAACTTGCGGGATACAGACCTGGTTTTGATCCTGAGATTAGTTATTTTAAAGAACCTCCTGAAGAAACTATTACTGATACTCAAGATACGAGTGCAACTCAAACTAGTTCTGCTGCAACTGGCCCTGATGATTACATTAATCCTTACGAAAATATGTCTGCCTTATTCGGAGAAGATGTAACTGGTGTTAACCCTGAAGATTATAATCAAGTTATAAGCGATCTTGACTACAGAAGAGGCAGAGGAATGTTTGGAAGGCAGGGTGTTAGACAACAAAAGAAACTTAGGGAAATGAATGAGCAAATTGAAGAAAGTTTAAAGAATCCTCCTGTTGATTTATTTGCCCAGCCAGACGGATCAGTAAGACCTACTGGATCTTCAAATGATTTACTATCATCATCTCCCTCTTCTTATCAGAGGATGGTTGATTTAGGTTTAACTGATGGGCGAATTTCGGCTGGATTTGATCAGGGGGGCATAACGTCTTTGACTCAAGAAAATCTTAATCCAAGAATGCCGCAAGAAAAGCCTGTTATACAAGATGATTTTTCTGAGGTAGATATGGGTGCCATGACTGACACTATGAACGCAAATGGCCAAGCGTTAATAGATAGAACTGTTATGGCTATCGCTGGTCGTCTACCTGAAGATGAATCTCAAATGGTTATTAATGAGTTTATTGAGCAGTTTGGGCCTGAAGCATTTACACAGCTAAGAGATCGTGTTTTAACTGAAATTGTTCCTAACGCTCAAACTCAAGGCGAGATCGTGGGCGCTGGAGGCGGGATGGATGATATGATACCTGGAATGATTGGTGATCAGCAGCGTGTTGCTGTAAGCCCAGGAGAGTATATTGTTCCCGCTGACGTTGTTTCTGGGATAGGAGATGGCAGCACAGACGCTGGGGTTGGCGAGCTTGATCAGATGCTTGACAGGGTGAGAGAAGAAAGAACTGGGATGACAAGGCAACCTCCTAAACTTGCTAGTGCTGGAGGGGTGTTGCCAGCATGATTAATTCCGCTAGTTTTCTTGAAGTAAAAGAATTTAGAGATATTTCTAAAGAGCCTAAGGTTCGTAAAAAAACTGATTACAGAGAGAAAACTCATACTATTGCCTTAGTTCCTACTAACTATATTCCAACTTTATGGCCCGATGTAGAAGGCCAACTATCTAAAGCCGTTGCAAGATCTAAAGGTAGATGGACTATGCCTGCTTTATATGAGGCAATTGTTTGTGGTCACCAGCATCTTTGGGTTGCCTTTAATTCGAAAAAAGAAATAGACGGAGTTGGAACTACCGAGTTAGTTGACTATCCAGAAAAAAGAATGCTTTGTGTTCAGTTTCTTGGAGGAAAAAACTTTAACGATTGGGTTTGGGATATGGTGGAAAAATATAATAGTTGGGCAAAAGATAATAATTGTTCAGGTATTGAAGCTACTGCAAGAGATGGATTTTGGAAATGGCTTCAACAAGACGGTTACGAAAAATCATATGTAGTTTATGAAAAGAGGATTGACTAATGGGCAAAGGAAGCAAAGCGCCTAGTGGGCCTCAAGAGGTCGTACAAACAACAAGCAACTTGCCAGAGTATGCTAAACCTTATTTTACAGAAATGCTTGGTCGTACTATGTACGAAACCACGCGACCTTATGAAACATTCCCAGGTCAAAGACTTCAAGATTTTAGTGATTTTGAAAAAGCTGGTATGGCTGGAATGTATGACATGGCAACAAGAGGAGATCCAGCAGAAATAGGAATTGGATCTCAAGTTGCTTCTGATATAGCTCAACAGTATTCGCCAGACACAGTATCTTCTGGTTACACCTCTGGAACAATAACACCAGGATATCAGGCTGGAGACATAACCAATAGGTTTGGGGCTGGACAAAGAAATGTTGGCTACGATCCGACTCAGTTTAATGTTGGATATACCCCAGGAACTATGCAGATGGGTTACGGCCCTACAGATTATCAGTCTCAGTATCAGGCTGGTCAGTTTGATCCTGGCTATCAAGCCGGAGATATTTCTCGTCAATATGCAGGCCCAACATTTGAGGCTGGGACATCGGCAGATCCATCTACAATTCAAGACTACATGAATCCGTATACTCAGCTAGTCACTGATATACAGAAAAGAGAAGCAAGAAAACAATCAGATATATCTGGATCAAACATAGCTCAGCAAGCTGCTCAATCTGGGGGTCTAGGAGGCTACAGGGAAGCCATAATGCAGTCTGAGCGAGAAGGTGACCTATCACAGCAACTTCAAGATATTCAAGCCACAGGCGATCAGGCGGCTTACCAGCAGGCTATGCAGGCTATGGAAGCAGATCGCGCTGCTAGATTACAAGAAGCGCAGTTTGGGACTCAAGTTAGAGGACAAGATATACAGGCTTTTCAAGCTGGAGAACAAGCAAGACAACAGGCAGCTCAAATGGGTCTCTCTGCTCAACAGCAAGCAGATGCAGCGAGGCAAGCTCAAGAGTCTGCAAGACTTGCTGGGGCACAGTTTCAGGAAAGCACCCAAGCTAGGCTTCAAGACTTTAAAACTCAGCAGTTTCAGATGGAAGAGCAGGCAAGACAACAAGCTGCACAAATGGGATTGTCTGCCCAAGAAGCTGAAGACAGAGCCAAGCAGGCTGGCGAAGACTTCCGACAAAAACAGTTTGCCCAGAATGAAGAGCTTAGGATGGCTCAACAGCAAGAAGATCGGGCTGTGTTTGATGCTCAAGAAAGAGCTAGACTTGAAGGTGCTAGGCTTGGTCTTAACGCCCAAGAAATTCAGGAGCGTGTCAATCAGGCTGAGAATGAAGCAAGAATGAGAGCGCAAGAGTTTAATGTTGGAGCCAGAGAGCGAGGTGCAGGACTAAGAATGGATGCCGCTAGATTTCTTGGAGATCTTGGCGCTCAAAGACAACAAATGGAATTCGATAGATTTAGAAATCTTCAGGCCGCTGGTCAAATGCAACGTGAGCTTGGCCAAAGAGGTTTAGATATAGGCTATCAAGACTTCCTAAGACAACAGGCATTCCCAAGGGAACAGCTATCATTCTTTAGTAATATATTAAGAGGTCTACCAATTACTCCAGGATCTACTCAGGCAACCTATGGAGAAAGA
>VTLG01017264.1_pt1 | contig 10422 bp, 9 predicted proteins | sample 4694571 | NCBI WGS metagenome assembly VTLG01 (sample SAMN12604809, study PRJNA352737) | marine metagenome | biome: ENVO:00000447; feature: ENVO:00000209|ENVO:00000569|ENVO:01000036; material: ENVO:00002151; isolation source: viral sequences binned using virsorter ... | reverse complement strand
AAGGCTGCTGCAGAAAAGAAAGCAGGTGGACCAAAACTAATTGGGGAAGAAGAATGTAAGTGTGAGGATTGTGGACAAGATCCTTGTATAGAATGTGGTGAGAGTCATCATAATATTAAAGAAGGTATCAGTACAAGTGATGCTAAAAGATTACAGAAAGCATCTGTTCTTTCTTTTAGCAATGATCCCAAAAGTGTGGATAGAGCAAGAGCACGACAAGTTGAAGTTGATTATAAGGATTTGATGAAACAACAGGCAGCAAAGAGAAAGAAAAAAATTAAGGAAGGAAAGATGACTCCTATGAAGGATAATAATCTTTTTGGAAATGCTTATGCTGGTTCATCAAAATTGCAAAAAGAAAAGAAAAAAGCAATAGAGGCGATTCCTGATAAAAGTACTGAGGTGTATAATAAAAATTGGAAACATAAAACACCAGATAATCCAAGAGAAAGTGTAGAACTTCTTGGTGCTGATGGAAAGGTGGCGCATGAAATAGTTGATATTATTAAACCAGAACCAATGAAGGTGCCCGAACCATCAATGAAATGGAAGGATTTAGTTGAAAAGGTAAAACTTCCTGCAGTGAATGGAAGTATTATTAATGTTTATCTAACTTGGAGAGGAAGAGGAATATCACTAAAACTATTCTTCCCTCAGAGTAGAACAAGAAAACCAACTAGAGAAGAAGTAAATAGTCAAATACAAAAGGTTTATCCAGGTGCTAAAATTGCGAATTTTGTGGAATCTGATCCCGAACCAGGAGAACCCTTTTTGCAAGTAGGAGATTAATTAAAGGAAATTTATTATGCCTGTCGTAGACGACATTTATCTTGGTAATCCGAATTTAAAGAAAGCCAATGTTCAACAAGAATTTACTAAGGAGCAAATTCTTGAATTTATGGCATGTAAAGATGATCCTGTTTATTTTGCAAAGCAGCATGTAAAGATTGTTAGTTTGGATGAAGGTTTGGTTCCTTTTAAACCTTATGATTTTCAGGAAACATTAATTCAGAGATTTCACGATAATAGATTTAATATATGTAAGATGCCTCGACAGACTGGTAAGTCTACCACTTCTGTATCGTATCTTTTACATTATGCCGTATTCAATGATAATGTTAATATTGGTATTCTTGCTAACAAGGCAGCAACTGCTAGAGACCTTCTAGGTAGATTGCAGACTGCATATGAGAATTTACCTAAATGGATGCAGCAAGGAATTGTATCATGGAACAAAGGTTCTTTGGAGTTAGAAAATGGATCAAAAATACTTGCGGCAAGCACTTCTGCTTCAGCGGTCCGAGGAATGTCTTTCAACATTCTTTTTCTTGATGAGTTTGCCTTTGTTCCCAATCATATTGCTGACTCGTTCTTTGCCTCTGTATATCCTACTATTACTTCTGGTCAATCCACAAAAGTCATAATGGTTTCTACCCCTCATGGGATGAATCATTTTTATAGGTATTGGCATGATGCAGAAAGAGGTAAAAATCAATATGTACCTACTGATGTTCATTGGTCTCAAGTTCCTGGAAGAGATGAAGTATGGAAAGAACAGACTATTGCAAACACATCAGAACAACAATTTAAAATTGAGTTTGAGTGTGAATTTTTAGGATCTGTTGATACTCTTATTGCTCCTAGTAAATTAAGGAGTATGGTTTACCAAGAACCAGAAACTAGAAATGCTGGTTTAGATGTATATGTACAACCACAGAAAGGTCATGATTATGTAATGACAGTGGATGTGGCACGCGGTGTTAATAAAGATTTCTCTGCTTTTGTTGTAGTTGATATTTCAGAGTTCCCACATTGTGTTGTAGCAAAGTATAGGAATAATGAAATTAAACCAATGCTTTTCCCAAGTATTATCGAAGAGGTTGGGAAAAGTTATAATGAAGCATTTATAATGTGTGAAGTAAATGATATAGGTGATCAAGTAGCATCTATATTAAATTATGATATGGAATATAAAAATCTCCTTATGTGTTCAATGAGAGGGAGAGCAGGTCAGGTTGTTGGACAGGGATTCTCTGGTAAAAAGACTCAACTTGGAGTTAAGATGTCCAAGACTGTTAAGAAGGTGGGAGCACTTAATTTAAAGACTCTTATTGAATCCGATAAACTTCTTTCATGTGATTATGATATTATGAGTGAATTAACTACATTCATTCAGAAGAGTAATTCATTTGAAGCGGAAGAAGGATGTCATGATGACCTTGCTATGTGTTTGGTCATATATGCATGGTTGGTACAGACAGATTATTTTAAGGAACTTACTGATCAGGATGTAAGAAAAAGATTATATGAAGAGCAAAAGAATGCTATAGAACAAGATATGGCACCCTTTGGATTTATGGATGATGGATTAGGTGATGAAGGAGAATTAGATGATGATGGAGATAGATGGTTCCAAGCAGATGAATATGGAGACCGTTCTTATATGTGGGAATATATGTCTTAGTGTTCATTTATTGCTCATGCATTTTTGACCCCTCGTAAATTGGCATTTTGATAAATATTTTTTAGAGAAACTGAGACTTCGGAGACAAAAAACATGGCTACTCCTCAATTATCTCCCGGCGTATTAGTCAGAGAGGTTGATCTTACAGTAGGAAGAGCTGATAATGTTCTTGATAATATTGGTGGCATTGCTGGACCCTTTCCAATTGGTCCTGTAGATGAAGCAACTGATATTACTACAGAAGAAGAACTAATTAGTGTATTTGGTAAGCCAAAGACCACTGATGCTCAAAATGAATACTGGTTAAGTGCAGCATCATATCTTTCCTATGGAGGAGTATTGAAGGTTGTTAGAACCGCTGGTACTACACTGCAAAATGCTAACGCTGCTGTAGGTATTGCGTCAACTACTATGACGGGTACTAGCAGAATTGACAACTATGATGATTATATTAATAATCACTCTGATGCAACTAACTTCAACTTTGCTGCAAAGAACCCTGGTTCTTGGGCAAATAGCATGAAGATTTGCCTTATTGATGATTTCGCAGATCAGACAATTGGTATTACTACTAATAGTTTAGCACTTGCTGGTGCTACTATTGGATATGCTGTTACTGCAATTCTATCAAATGTTGTTATTCCTGGAACAGGTACAACAGAAGCATTTAATGGATACTTAAAAGGAATTATTACTGGTGTTACAACTGACTCCACTGATAGTGCATCTACAATTGATGTAAGAATTGTTGAAAGATGGTCTGCTGCTGGAGTTAAAACTGCACAAGATTATCAAGAAGGTGCTGCATGGGCATCATTCGATACTAGCGATTCAGTTCGTTTCTTGAACAACTCTGGTGTTGTTACTGAATCTTCTGCTGTTGCAGCATTTACACCTGCATCAGCTGTTGACTGGTATGATGAGCAACAATTAGGTCTTACTAACGCAGTTGTTTATTGGAAGGAGATTGCTCCTAAGCCAGTTACTAACCAATATGTACTTGATCGTCAAGGTAAGAACGATGCTTTGAATGTCTGTATCGTTGACGATATGGGAACTATTACTGGTATCCAAGGTAATATTCTTGAGAAGCATGTAAGTCTCTCTAAAGCACTCGACACTATTTCTGCTGTTAATTCTCCTCAGAGAATCTGGTATGAACAGTTCTTGGCAGATTACTCAACAGAAGTATACGCTGGTGGTAATCCATCTAGCGCTTCTGACTCTTATTGGGGTACTGATCCAGTAGCAACTGGATTCTCAACGGATTGCACTAAGATAACAACTTCAGAAGGTCTTTGGGGACAAGATGCACAAGGAATTACCTTTAGTGCATTGGGTAATGTCACTTATACCTTAACAGGTGGTATTGACTATTCCTCTTCTAATGGATTCACTGCAACTCTTGGTGATCTGATTACATCCTATGGAAAGCTTTCCAACAAGGATGAAGTTGCAATGGATTACTTCATCATGGGTCCAGGATTAACAGACACCAATGATTCCAAAGCAAAAGCAGGATATCTTCTTTCTTTAGCAAATAGCAGAAAGGATTGTGTTGCTTGTGTTGGACCACATAAAGCTGATTTGGTTGGTGTTACTAATACAACCACTCAGACAAATAGCCTAGTTAGCTACTTTAGTTCACTAATGTCTACCTCTTACGGTATATTTGATAGTGGAATGAAGTATACCTATGATAGGTTTAATAACAAGTTTGCATATGTCCCAACTAATGCGGATGTAGCGGGTCTAATGTGCCGCACTAATATTGTTGCATATCCTTGGTTCTCACCTGCAGGACAGCAACGCGGTATTATTAACAATGCAATTAAACTTGCATATAACCCAAATAAAGCACAAAGAGACAAGCTTTATCCAGCAAGGGTAAACCCAGTTGTTACCCAACCTGGTTTAGGAACACTTCTCTTTGGAGATAAGACTGCTCTCGGTTATGCTTCTGCATTTGACCGTATTAATGTTCGTCGCTTGTTCCTCACAGTTGAGCAAGCACTGCAGAAAGCAGCAGAGGCTCAACTCTTCGAACTTAACGATGAGTTAACAAGAGCAAACTTCCGCAATATTGTGGAACCTTACCTTCGTGATGTTCAGGCGAAGAGAGGACTTTATGGATTCCTCGTTGTTTGTGATAGCACTAACAACACACCTGATGTCATTGATAACAATGAATTCCGCGCAGACATCTTCCTGAAGCCTGCCAAGTCGATTAACTATGTAACTCTCACATTCGTTGCCACCAGAACTGGTGTTAGCTTCGATGAAGTGGCTGGTAGAGTTTAACTTTATTATCTAAATAACAACAGGAGGATCCTAAAAAAATGGCTACTAGACCAATCAAATCCATCTCAGATTTTAAAGGGCAACTCGTTGGTGGCGGTGCAAGACCTAATTTGTTTGAGGTCCAACTCGCAAATATTCCAGGAGTTACTAACTGGCAAGGAGATACTGCCACAGCATTCACATATTTGTGTAAAGCAGCTCAATTACCTGCTTCTACAATAGCAAATGTGGATGTTCCGTTCAGGGGTCGTATTTTTAAAGTTGCTGGAGACAGAACTATTGAAAACTGGAGTATCACCGTTATTAACGATGAAGACTTCAAAATCAGAAATGCTTTCGAAGAGTGGATGCAACTTATTGCTAAATTAGACAATAATTTGGGTGCCACTAATCCATCATCCTATATGGTAGATGCAGATGTTTATCAATTAGGTAGAGGTGGAAAAGCAGGACAACAAAGTAATAGCAGTGCTGGTGAAGTAAGTGCTGTTCTTAAGCAGTACAAAATGCAAGGTATTTTCCCAATTTCACTTGGAGCAGTAGATCTATCATACGATACTGGTGATACGATTGAGGAGTTCCCTGTTGAATTTGCCGTTCAATCCTTCCAACCAGTTGGACAATCTGGGTCAAGAACAGCATAGTATGGTATAATTAGACTAACTAAATATATTAGTAAGTCTAAAAGTACTCGGAAATAAATTATGGCTAAGTTATTTGGGTTCTCGATAGAGGACGCTGAACCACTATCTCCTACTGCGGTATCCCCCGTTCCTCCTAATGACGAGGACGGGGTTGACCATTACATGAGTAGTGGTTTTTTTGGTTCTTATGTTGACTTAGAGGGTGTATATCGTACTGAGTTTGAACTCATTAAAAGATATCGTGAAATGGCACTCCATCCAGAGTGTGATAGTGCCATTGAGGATATTATAAATGAAGCAATTGTTTCAGATTCAAATGATAGTCCTGTAGAAATAGATCTTGATCATTTAAATGCTAGTGATGGTATTAAAAAGAAAATTAGAGATGAATTTAAATATATAAAAGATTTATTGGATTTTGATAAGAAAGCACATGAAATTTATAGAAATTGGTATGTAGATGGTAGATTATATTATCATAAAATTATTGATTTAAAAAATCCACATGAGGGTCTACAGGAATTAAGATATATTGACGCAATAAAAATGCGTTATATTCGTCAGCAAAGAAAAGACGAAAATGAAAAATATGGGAAGAATCCCATGATTCCTGGTAATGATAATCCTTTAGATTTTGAATGGCCAAAAATTGATGAATATTTCATTTATAATCCTAAAGCATCTTATCCAACAGGCAATATAAATGCCACTGGTGCAAGTAGTGGAATCAAAATGACTAAAGATTCCATTGTTTATTGTACTTCTGGGTTAGTAGATAGAAATAAGGGATCAACTCTTGGATATTTGCATAAAGCAATTAAATCACTCAATCAATTGAGAATGATTGAGGATAGTCTTGTTATTTACAGACTTTCAAGAGCACCTGAAAGAAGAATTTTCTATATTGATGTGGGTAATCTTCCCAAAATCAAGGCAGAACAATATCTTCGTGATGTGATGATGCGTTATCGTAATAAGTTGGTATACAATGCCGATACTGGAGAGATCCGCGATGACAAGAAATATATGGCAATGCTTGAGGATTTTTGGCTTCCAAGACGAGAAGGGGGTCGTGGTACTGAGATTAGCACTCTTCCTGGAGGACAAAATCTCGGAGAAATCACTGATATTGAATACTTTAAGAAGAAACTCTATAGATCCCTTAACGTACCCCCATCAAGAATGGATGGTGAAGGAGGATTTAACTTGGGAAGATCCTCAGAAATTCTGAGAGATGAAGTTAAATTCAGTAAGTTTGTTGGACGCTTGAGAAAGAGATTCTCAAGAATGTTCATTGATATGCTGAGAACTCAGTTATTGCTTAAAAACATTGTCACCCCAGAAGATTGGGAGATAATGAGTGAGCATATTCAGTTTGATTTCTTATATGATAATCATTTTACTGAATTAAAAGAAGCAGAATTAATGAATGAAAGGTTAGCATTACTTGCTACCACAGAACCATATATTGGTAAATATTACTCTCAAGATTGGGTTCGTCGTAATGTACTTCGTCAAACTGATGAGGATATCCTTGAACAAGATAAGATTATGAAGGATGAAATTAAGAAAGGTATTATTGCAGATCCAAATGCAATTGATCAAGATATGATGTTAGATCCAGAAGGTAGTGGTGGAATGAGACCTGTTGATCCAGCAGCTCTTGGTGCAACTGAAGGTGAACCCGATGCAGCCTTAAGATCTATGGCAGTAGATACTTCTGCAGCTACTCAAGATGCTAATATTGTCAAACCAAAAGGTGGGGAAATCTAATGGCCGAAGGTGGGCATAAAGACGAATATACTTTTCCAGAGAGTGACGATGATTTAGAATGGTGGGCTGAATGTAAAATGAATATTAGAGAGGTTAGAAGTCATTATTCTTCTATATCTTATTACATGAAAATATGGCCTGGTGAGCCAGATAGACCTAAAGAAGAGATGAAATTTCTCGAAAGTTATAAAGAAAATTTATTTAGAATGATTACTGATTATAACTATACACATCATGTAGTGGAGGAAGCAGATACCCCTACTACAGATGATACATAAATATTAACGATTACTGACATTTTATTACAATGCCTGATATGAATGATGTCCAAGGTGAATTAATGGACATGATAATTGCTGATAAATCACCTTCGCAAATCAGTGATAGAATTAAAGATATGCTTTTTGCAAAGTCTGCAGAAAGGGTAGATTCTTATCGCCCAGAAGTAGCAAAAAATTCTTTTAATGCACCTGATGATTCAGTAGAACCAGAAGAAACAACAGATGGAGATATTGGTGCACCAGAAGCTGGTGAAGTGCATCCAGAGACAGGAGTTCCAAAAGTAACTAATACTGCTGCTTCTGTTGGTGGGGAAGGTGTGTGAGGTTTTATAAATAAATAAGAAATGAATTTGGATCTATAATGTCAGCTCATCAACAAGTCGGAGATCTTGTAAGTTTCACTGCGACAGCTTCGAGTGTACAATCATCCGCAATACCGCAGAAAACACAGTATCTAAGAGTTGTTGCTATTGATCAGGATGCTCATGTTGCAGTTAGTACTAATCCAACTGCCACTACTGCAAATTATTATCTGGTTGCAGATACTCCAGAAGTAATTAGTATTGGAAAACCTCGTTCTCAACCAGTTGTTGGGATTACAACGGGATCCACTACTATTATAGAATTCCAAGAGGGAACTGGTTCTCAATTTACTGTAGGAGATACAGTCAATTTGACAGTAACTGATCAGTCTTATTATGACGATGCTGTTTCTAGTGCTATTGTTACTGCAGTAGCAAAAGGATATGAACCTAATGCAGACTCTGGTTATTGCAGAAGGATTACTTTATCAGCAAATACTACTGCTATCGCAACTGCATATAGCACATCCAATTTTGCGGAATTGAGGAATGTATTTAAAGTTGCTGGTATCAGAGGTGGCGGCACCAATGCCGTTATTAAGGCACAACAAGTTCAAGTTGTAGGGGGTTAATTCCAATGAAACTCATTAGAGAAGAAATTGAATCGGTAAAAGTTTTTACTGAATCATTAAAAAACGGTAAAAAGAACCTCTACATAGAAGGTGTTTTTCTACAAGGAAACATTAAGAACCGTAATGGTCGTATGTATCCTATGGAAACTCTTCAAAAAGAAGTTGGTAGATACATTAAAGAACATGTTGATACTGGCAGAGCACTTGGAGAACTTGGACATCCAGACGGTCCAACTGTAAATCTCGATAGGGTTTCACATAAAATTACCTCATTAAAAGAGTCTGGTTCCAATTTTATTGGTAAAGCAAAGATTTTAGAATCCACTCCTATGGGTTCTATTGCCAAGTCACTTCTTAGTGAAGGTGTTAAACTTGGCGTATCCTCTCGTGGTATTGGTTCTCTTAAGCCAACCAAAGAGGGTTTTAATGTTGTAGGCGAAGATTTTATGCTTGCAACTGCTGCTGATATAGTTGCTGATCCTTCAGCTCCCGATGCATTTGTTGACGGAATTATGGAAGGAAAGGAATGGATCTGGGAAGGAACTGTTCTTAGAGAGCGTAAAGCAGAAGAAATTAAGAACAAAATTGATACTCTTGTAGGGCAAAAACAGCTCGAAGAGCATAAATTAAACTTGTTTAATGAGTTTATAAACTCATTGTAAACATTAACTTTATAAATAAATATAGATTTCATCAGGACAAATCGGAGACACTTCAATGGCTAGTGATAAAGAACTACAAGAAATTGCGTTGCCAAAGCAATCCAAAACTGCTGTAAATGCTAATGCTGCTGCTGGCGAGCCAATGCATTCTGGTCCTCAAGGTGCTGTGACACCGGGGAACAGTCAAGCAGAAATTGAGGATCTTGGTGGACCTACTGTGGACAACTACAGTCCAACCAACGATTCGGCAAAATTAAAGCCTGCTGGTGGATCTCTTAAGCAAGTAAGAGATGTAGTTAACAAAGGTGCTGCACCCGCTGAGAAGATGGCATCCTTGAAGTCCGGTGATGAAGTCGAACTAGAAGACGAGCAAGAAGTTGTTGCTGAAGAACCTCAAACTGAGGAGCAAGAAGTTGTTGCTGAAGAAGAAATTGCTGAGGAAGAAACTACCGAGGAAGAGGTAGTTGCCGAAGCACCTGAGTATACCGAAATTAACATCGAGCAAGATGTTGATGCTCTAATTGCAGGTGAAGAGTTGTCTGAAGACTTTAAGAATAAAGCAAAGACAATCCTAGAGACTGCAGTTAAAGGACAGGTTAAGCAAATCAAGGAAACTCTCGTAGCAGACTACGATAAGAGACTCCTTGAAGAAGTAGAAGAAATCAAAGGTGCTCTAAATGAGCGTATTGATTCCTACTTGGAATATGTCGCTGACGAATGGTTCAATGAGAATCAACTCGCAGTAGAGGGTGGTCTGAAGGAAGAACTCACTGAGTCCTTCATGACTGGTCTGAAAGGTCTTTTTGAAGAACATTATGTAGAAATCCCTGAAGACAAATATGATGTCCTACAGAGTATGGTAGATAAACTTGATGACATGGAAACCAAGCTCAATGAGCAAATCGAAAGGAATGTAACTCTGAATAAGAGACTCTCTGAGTCTGCTTCAGATGTAATTCTTGCCGATGTTTCTGAAGGTCTTGCTGACACTCAGAAAGAGAAGCTCGCTTCCTTAGCGGAAAGTGTAGAGTTTGAAAGTGAAAACGCATATCGTGAAAAGTTGGAAACACTTAAGGAATCTTATTTCCCAAGTAAGCCAACCGCTACTAAAGCAGAAAGTCTATCAGAGGGCGTAGATAATTCTGGAGAGGATATCTCTGGTTCTATGGCCAATTATCTGAAAACACTGAAAGCAGTAGCACAATAACTGAATTTAACATTAATCAAACAAAACACTAAATTTTAAGGAAAAGCAAATGTTCCATTCCGAACAGTTGCAGGAAAAGTGGGGTCCAGTACTCGACTATGATGGTCTTGATAAAATCGAAGACAAGCATAAGCGATCTGTTACCGCAGTCCTGCT
>VTLG01015548.1_pt1 | contig 10422 bp, 18 predicted proteins | sample 4694571 | NCBI WGS metagenome assembly VTLG01 (sample SAMN12604809, study PRJNA352737) | marine metagenome | biome: ENVO:00000447; feature: ENVO:00000209|ENVO:00000569|ENVO:01000036; material: ENVO:00002151; isolation source: viral sequences binned using virsorter ... | reverse complement strand
TTGATTTCCATTTATATAGGGCGTACCCATTGTACCACTAATATATAAAGTCGAGTTGCTAAAAAAATCAGCAAAAACAAAGCTAGTAACCGACACCAAATAACATATAATTCTTTCATATCTCATTAATCAACCCATTTTCTATGTTTCAACAAATGATACATTCTATGTTTTGTCATTTCCCATAATAAAATAAAAATATTATTTGCTTGATAAGTTCCTGATGGAACTTTTAATATGTAATAAGTTTTCATTAAAACCTACCTCCTGATTTTTTTTCTACTTTAGTTAATCGTTCTTCAAATTTATTTAATTGAGATGATAGTGCATCTAACTTATTTTTGCAATCATCAATACCTGATAAATCAACTTCAGGTATATCTATTTTTCTATTCTTTAATTTGTCTAATTCTGTTTTAATGTATGTTAAATCACTAGCTAAAGGTGTTAATTGTGTAGATAATGTTTTTAAATCTTTAAATGTTTCATCATATTCTTCCAACTTATAAGATATAATTTTTAAATCACCCATAGATTTAATATTGTTAATCTCTTTAGTGTTATCTTCTACTGCACCAGTTAGTGTAAAATAAACACCAACTGCTGATACTAGCACTACTCCAATAGTTACTAAAAATTTTAAATCCATTTGAAACGCTGTATTCTCGCCAATCTTTGTAGCCATAGGTATTTCCTCTTTTGTTTCTATTTTATGTTGTTGGTCATTTAATGCTTCAGCTACTTCATCAACTGTAACATATTCTAACTCTATTAAAATCTTTCCTAAAGGTACTGACCTATCATAATTAATTGCTTCTTTAGCTTGTTTGCTAAGTGCAGATGTTAATTGCTTTTTGTTTATATAACCTTTTAATAATAATAAATCACCTAATTTCACACTACTACCTTAAATATTGTTTTACCTACATTTAACTTATCGTGGCTCTTTGCATTATATGATTCTAATGATTTTTCTATATCATACATATCATCTGTATAGTTTTGCAAATCCACTTTAATCCCATCTCTATTTCCATTCTCATAAAATATATAACAATTCTGTGATGCTCTACCTGATAAGTTTAATGCTTTTTCAGAATAGTCATTAGCACCTACCATACTACTTGACCTGCTGAAATTATCACCTACTCTTGCACTATGTATATGTCCAAATATAACATAATTAATATCTATACCTCTTGCTCTATATCTTCCCATTAACTGTGTTATGCTTGTATCAATTCCTTTTTTAATTGATCCGTTTCCGTGCAACACTAATAAATTCTGCCCTGCTACTTCTACTACTACTTCTGTTGGGTCGCCATCAATAAATGTTATATCAGAATCTCTAAATATATATCTTAATGTTTGAAATATTGTATAATCATAATTATCTGATGCAATATTACCTGACCAACCCCAATCTTTCTTAACTCTACTCTCATTACCTGTTACCATAGCCACAGAAACATTAAAATTAGTGTTTAAATCCATTATTACCTGTTGCAGTATATCAACTGCTAGGAAAGTAGCTTTAGCACGATTTGTAGCCATATTTAGAAGTTCATCTAATCTTCTATCTGAATTAAGTAAATCGCCTGATTGAACCATAAGCACATTAGTAACACCAAATGCTTTAAAATACTTAGTCGCTTGAGTTACAAAATGCTTACATCTTTTAGAAGCAACAGTAAAATCATATTTGTTATGTGGTAAATCAACCAGTTCGTTAAAATGAACATCACTAAACTGGATAACACCCACACCATTTGTATCTTCACTATGCTTTTTAGTGTATGTTGATAATCTGTATTTGTCAAAAAGCCTTATTAATTGTTTGTTGTATTCAGAAACTGCATTTTCAACTCTTGCATATTCCCTAAATGACTTGTTCTGTATTCTGTTTCTGTCTTGTGCTGATTGTTTTTGTTTTGCTAATCTTACATTCTCTTGGATCAACTCAAGATTTTCTATTACAAAAACTGACTTATGCCCACAAACACCACATTCCCATCTTTGTCTGTCATTGTCAAAACCTGCCTTAGTTAGCTTTGAACTATGACAATTTTTACAGAACATATATTATTCCACTTTAGCTAATCTGTCACTTAACTCTTTTGCCCTTCTTGGTGTATCATCTCTTGCCCACTTACTATCAAGCATTTCTATTGATGCACCTTCATAATCTTTATTTGCTATATATTGAATTGTTTTCTTGAATTTACTAAATGCAGACACACCTAATTGATAGTTCATATTCATAACTATATCTTTGACTTCTTGAGGTGCAGGTAAAAACCAATCATACTTTGCAGATAATACATATTTAAGGTTTTCTAAATCTTCTTCTAACCATTCAGTAGCTTGTTCTTCAGTTACTTGTAAATATGTGATCCTCTTTCCATAACCGATAGTATCGTAACCTGCTGTGCATTTATACACGACAGAACTAAATCCCTCGTGCTTTTTAATGTCATCTATTAAAGACATTTATTAAGTATTATCATCTAAGACTATTAATGTGAATATTTTATTATTACCATAAGGACAACAAGTAATATTTAAATTAGATGTAGCATCAATAGTACCACCATTTGCAGTAATCCAATCTTGCACATCTTCAGGCAGTATTCCATCTGCACTACCATCTGCACCTAATAATTTATCGTCATTATGTATAAAAGTTTTTGCTGTTATCGCCATTATTTACCTACTTTCTTTTTAGATGCTTTTGGTTTTGCTTTCGGTTTTTCTTTTTTAATTGCATTACCATTAGCATCACATTCTTCAAATCTTGCTTTCAGGCTTTCTATATCGTGGCTAGGCATTACTTTGAACACCACCCCATTTGGTTTTTTAAAAAATTCCATATAAATTTTTCTCCAGTTATGCAAGGGCAGTATATCCGACATACCACCCTTGCGTTATGATCAATTAAGAATTAAGAAACGTCAGTTAAGATATAAACACCAAAAGCGTCTTTTATCTCTACTTCTGCCCAAAAACCAACTGCTACATATTCAGTTGTTCTGAAAGAAGCATTTCTTTCTGTTTCTAATCTAAACAAACCTTCAGGTCCTATTGCTAGTCCAACAGCACCTTTGCTAAATGCAAATCCTGCTGCATCACCACCTGAACCAACGTCTTCATTGATTTGGTCACTCCAATATACATTAAATCCTGCTATTGAACCAACCCAACCATTAGCGATTGCTTCTTCACCTTTGCCTCCCATTAAAGACATAGGTTTTGCGTTTGAACCTGTAACTGCATCATCGTGCAATAATGATATTAGCCCTTTAGAACCCCATACTTGTTTTGGTGATAAAACCAAATTGTATGGAAATGGTGCACCTGCACTTCTTAATTGACGCATTGATCCAAATATATGCGATAATGCTAATGCAGTTCCTGCTGAAGATTCAGTTTGTGAAAACCCTGTACCAAGTGCAGTTAAATCAGCATCTAATTTTGCTGCTACTGCATTACCTAGTATAGAACCAACATTACCAGTTAAATCTTCTGCATTACCCATAATTGCTAAATCACTCACATCTGCTCTAATAACGTGTTCACTTACTGTCGCACTTCTTGCAGCAGTTGTAATTGATGTAACAGTTGTGTAATCTCCACCATCTGTTCCTGCACCAACACTACTTGATGCAACTTTAGTATAATCAGGAAATTGTACTGTAATAGCACCCTTTACTGCTTGTTTTGATGTTACCAAAGGTAGCATAACGTTTGTATGATTAAATGCTATAACAGCATCACCAATCGTTTTACCTAGACCACCTTGTGCAACCCCTGTATCTGTTTCAGCCATTGCTAATCCTTAAATTTAAATGTCTTTCAACTGCTTTGTTAAGCCTTCATTTTGACACCAACCATTATATGGTTTTTAAGTTTGTTTTCGTTTATAAGGTTTCTTTAATGTTCCTTCACCAAACCCTGAGAAACAACCCATAGTATTTGATGTTAGTGGTTTTCCTTCAGAATGTCTTGTTGTCCTTGATTCCATTTCATCAATGTATTCATCAAAAGTCATCTTCCCATTCTTATATCTAACATCAACATCACCATCTTTTTTAGGTTTTAATTCCATATCGTTATTAGGATCAAAATCAAAACCTCCTAATTTACTGTGCTTTTTAGTAGGCAATTTTAATCCCACTTCCTTTTACAGTATTATTAGCTTCTTGGTAGCCTTTTGGGTCTTTTTCTGCCCATTCAGCATAAGAACTATATCCACCAAATTCACCTGCTGCACCAGTAGTGGCTCTAGCAGTTGATGTTGATGGTGCAGAAACATTAGTAACCTTATTAACATAAGTTTCTAATTTATTTAAATCACTCAAACCTTCTGCTATTGACTTATCATCATCATTAGTCAATTTGCCCATTAAAGATTCTCTTTTATCAGCTTGATATGTGTTCCATTGTTCAGCTTGACCTTTAAAAGAATCACGTTCTTTAGTAACAAGATCAAGTGCTTCTTTCAGCTTTCCATCTTCAACCATCTTAGCTTCTGCCTTTGATTTGTTATCAGCGTTCATCTTATCAATCTGTGCCTGTAACTTACCTACCTGTGCAGCCATATCATTCTTAGCCTGGTTTATCTCTTGAAATCTTTCAAAAGGTACATTCTTTTCACTAGCTTCTGTGCTAGGATTTTTTACGCTGTTATCCTCAGCTTTAGTTTGAGTATCAGTATTTTCGTTTGACATTTGTTTCCTCTTTTGTGAGTTTTAATTGAAAATTCTTAGTTATAATATAATTTTATAATTGTAAAATAAAACATTTATTTTTTCTTCTTACCAATATTTAGCCTAATAGTCTTGCTATCACCAAATTCTTTTTTTAATCCTTCAAAAATATATTTTGCTGCTTCATCTCTTAAATATTTATCAACTTTATTAGGGATAGGCTGTGCTTTAGCAGTAAGCACTCTACCTTTTTTTCTTAAATGCTCAACTCTTGATCCGTAAATACTCCAACCAAATCGCATACCTGATGTAGGCTTGTCAAATGTTTCAGGTGCAGTATCCCCAAAATCTCTTAGTAAATCACCTGATAATACTGGTGCTGTTGTGTTTGCAAATTTTTCCCATTGCCTTTTAAATTTTTTTGCTCTCTTTTTTTCTCCATAAGATTTTTTATAACCTTTAAACTTTTTACCATAAACATCTTTAGCGTCTGCAAAAATATGTTTTCTATACCTTTCAACCAATTCAGCTTTTACTCCTCTAAAGAATTTTCTATCAAGCATCAGCTTTCCTCTTTGCTTGTTCTTTCTTTGCTTCATCAACTTCGTGGAAAGCACTCTTTTCAGCAGGTGCAAAATCCCATTTATGTCTGCAATTAAACCCACCACCACTAGACAATATATCGCCATATCGACTATAATTTGATATTATTTGTGCTTTAGTTAATCTTCCTCCACTAATCATATCTAAACAAGCACTTCTTGTTCTACCATCAGCAGGTCCAATATAATTATATAACGTATCATCAGGTGCTGTGTCCATCATTTGCTTAGTTACATTCCTTGAATAAGTATTAAGTGTAGTATTTACTACTGTTTCCATTTGATGCCTAGATATACTTGCATCTGTTATGCTTTGTATAATTTCATTTGCACTTAATCCTGATTGCACACCCTGTGCTACCTGTGTTTTAATATGCCCTGATATTGTTTTAATAATAGTGCTATCAAATAATTCTTCATTAAGTTTTGCATAAGATACTAACAAATTACCATCAGGCTTTCCGAACATTGTAGTAGTTTCCAACACTCCTTTGTGTGCATCTGCATATAACTTTGTTGCTTTAACTAATTTAGATTTTAATGTACCATCTATATCCATAGTAAGTAATGCTTCTATGAAGTCATTTATATTATTAACATTAGTGCCTATTGTAAATAGTTTTGCTGCTAAATCTGCTCTTGCTCGTTCAACTAACAATGCTATTTCTTCAGATGCTTTATCTATATTGTTTTGATTAGGCATTATTCAACTGGAGTGCCTAGTGCTTTTAGTAAAGAACTTTCAGGTGTTTCTGCTTCTCCAGGTTCTTCACCAAATGTAGTTTTCTTTTCTGCTAATAGTTCTTCTGCTTCTTCTCTAGTTAGATCAGGATTCTTTTGCATAAGAATATCTGCTAAATCTATTAGTCCTTTAGATAGTTCCCAATCCCACTTATCTCTTTGCTCTTGGTCATTAAGTATTTCAACTGATTCACTAAAATCTACATCTTCTAAATCACCTGCATCTTGACCCATCTCAACTGCTATGATTAATCGTTCTAAGTCAAACAGTTCCATTTCAATATTTCGCCATCTAGTAACATCAGATTTTCTTTCATCTGTTAATTCTAGGTTTCTCATTTTAAGTGCAACACCACTTGCAGCAGATGTTCCTTCAACAAAGCTAATGGGGAGATGGTAGTTCTGCGATAGCATTTTATATGATGATTGTATGGAAGCATCAAGTGCAGGTATTGCGTTAGGAGGAGAAACAATGCTTATACTACCATCTACACCCAAAAAGTTAATCTTGTCTTGTCCTACTTGCATTTCATCAGGATCAATTCCTGAACCATTAACAAACAAATATCCGAAAGACTGGAACATAACGTTTGCATTTTTGTTAGTTTCTGCAACATTAATAGCCAAGTTAGTAGATATTAAGTCATTAGAAGCATTAGTGTCTAAGTAACTAAACTCAGGCTTACCATCTCTAAAGCACTCAACAAATGGTAATACACCATAAGGGTTAATCATATCAGGGTTATCATCAGTTGTATAAAACTTACCATTGTTATCAAATGTAAAGTGGTTTTCATTATCCCAGTAAGCATATAGTTCAGGAGTATCATCTAATACAGTATCTTTCTTTGCAATAGGATATATAATAGCAGTAGGTGTTAATGGGTCATCTTCAAATATAGGTTCATAGTCAGTAATAATATCGTATTCAATATGTCCACCATTATCGCCCATTCTCCAACAGGGTTTAACCAATACTGCATCAAGTAAGTTAGTCATTCGTTCTAACCGTTGCAGTTTTAAATCTTTATGCAAGAAGAAATCAGTAACATCATCTCTTGTATATTCTCTAACAGGAGGTGTCATATACACTAAACTAATACGATCAATAATCCTTCTAGTGATATTAATATTACCTGATACAACCTTATTTAATGTTGAATCGCTAAAGTATTTAGATGTGTAAGACTTAGTATCACCTTTATAATAATCAAGTGCTTCATATCTACTTTGCTTCCACTTGTTCTTCATCTTCTGCTTTACATCAAACTTACTCATTAATACTGCTAATTTCCCTGCTGATGGAATCATAATGTTCTCCTGTTATCTGTCAGTTGTTCCTATTTTTGCACGAACAGAAGGGTGTTTGTAATCCACATAGTAACCTAGTGCATCTGATATATGCGATAATTCACTATTACTGGCTTTGTCAATATCCCTAGTGCCTTCCTTTAGCACTACCTGTTCTAAATCTCTTATTAAATTCTTACATTTAGGATCAATAATTATATTGCCCTTACTTAAATTGTTATTCATACTATTTACCCTGTTAATTACTAATGGATTAATATGCCTAACACATACTATAAAGTTTGCTCTTTGTATAATCTGTATATCACTAAACCTACTAGAAGAATGTCTTGCAGCACCTGTTGCATCAGGATAAGCATTATACTTTCTACTAGGGTATTTCTGTTTAATTGTTTCCATCATTCTTTCAGTTAATAAATCTCCACTACCATCTTGCGATAATAACAATTCATCAATCACTTTGATTTGAGGACTATTTGGTTGTTCCTGTATGATACAACACGCCATTGGCGAAATATTGAAATCGACCCCAACGTGTATGGGTAAATTGGGGTTGTACTTGCACTCTCTAATATTTCTTTTTCTTGAGAATCCATTATAACATATTCCTTTCTGCAAATTAACGAACTGTCCGTTAAGATATGCTTTTAGTAAGTTTTCATCATAGTTATCTTTTAATGATTTAATATATGATTTAGGTAAGTATGGATTATCTTCCGTTCTTCCGTGTATCACATATTTATCCGGTGATGCTTTATTAACTAGAAAGTCGTGTGCAAACTTAAAGCCTTCAGGTGTTGTGGTCATAAACAACTCAGCATCTTCACAACCTCTTAATCTTCCTAGTGCTTTATTAACTGCTATCTCAGCATTTCTTTTAGATTCAACATCAATTTCATCTATATAACACCAAGTGTAGTTACTACCAACAATCTTATGTGCTTGATTAGTAACATAAATCTTTATATTCCCAAACAATGTCCTGAACTTGTGTTGTGCTATGTTATAGTCATAAGGAATACTTGCTTTCTCTAAAATTCTACAAAATGGTTCAACAAATACTTCTTCTGCTAGTGAATATGTAGGATATAAGATCAAACCATTAGACTTCCCTAATGTAGGATTCTGTAAGTTTATCAATGACAATAAGCATTTGGTTAAACCAATTTTTGTTTTACCACACCCAAACCCACCTACCAAAGCACTTACCCTAGCACTAGGATTACCAGTTTTCTTTAAGAAATCCCATTGATGAGGAAAGTAATTCTCTTTCTTTAGTATAGGATTATCAGATGTCTTCAAGTTCTATTCTATCAAATGGTTTAACTAATTCTAATTCTTGCTTCTCAGTATAACCTCTACTCTTACCTTTTGTCTTTAAATAAAATATATAAGCTGTTGTATGCCCTTTGCTTTCAGGAGATTTGATCTCAGTTAGCAATGCGTGTTCAGCCATATCTAATAATTCTTCAGGAACACTATCACACTTTTCTTGGAATTGTGGATCTGCATCTTTCCAGTTGTAGTATGTTTGTCTGTTAATATTTATAGCCTTACAAGCCTTAGTGATATTACCTAGATTCTTTCTAAGTGCTTCAACAAACATTTCTTTTTTAAGGAATTTTTTGTCTAAGTTGTCTATCTTTTTTGTGTTTTTATCCATATATCAGTATTGTAATATAATATAATAAATGAATTTTAAAACATATAATTAAAACAATGTTTCTTGTGCAGTAAGTAGTTCTACTCTCTTTTTAGCATTATTATAGTATTCTTCATCTATCTCTACACCTACTAAATCTACTCCAAAGTAATGACAAGCAACTGCTATTGAACCTGAACCAAGATGTGTATCTAATATCTTTTGTCCTTTTTCAGCATAGTTATGCAATAACCATTCATATAATTTGATTGGTTTTTGTGTTGGGTGTATTTTATCTGTTTTATTGTGTAGGTGTATTGGATATTCAAAAATTTTTGCAGGTTTTTTTAAACCCATAGATACATAAGCATATTCACATCTTGCAAAATTAGGCATCATTTGTTTTTTATCCCATATAATAAAATATTCACTTTCAGGAAGTGTAAAATTATTTGCACCCCAAATTATCTGATTTTTGCTAACTCTAAATAATTCAGTAAAATATTTTTTGCTTGGTTTTATATTATTCACAGTTTCCATTCTTTGAAATCTTTGTGCAATTCTTAAAGATTTAATAGTAGTGCTGTTTTCAACATCTTTTTCAGAACATTTTTTAAATCTTTCTATTCCATAAGGTGGATCTACAATAGCCAAATCAAAATGGTTATCTTCATACTTGCTCATCACATTCATACAATCATCTAATATTAAATCAATCATTTCTAATCACAATAGTTTTCTGATTTCTATTTATTTCTTGAGATATTTTTATATCTAAGTAATCAGGTGCATCATCATATATTAGTTTTTCTTCTATCATTGCATCTATTAAACCTTTGCAACCACCAACTAAATTATCATAATCTAACTTTCTTGATCTATAACTAATAATCTCTATTGAATGTTTTTCTTTATCTTCTGTAAATCTAACCTTATTAAGTCGCATTTGATTCCTAACTAATAAACACCAATGTTGCTTTTCTTTTCTTTTTACTGCCCAATGTTGTCTATCCAGTACATTCCTAGATAATATCTTCATAGGTAGTTCTAGTTTAAGCATACCATTTTCTCCATTCTCTTAATATTTCTAGTTTCTTCTTTTGTTTTTTTCTAGCTATTTTATTTGTGCAGCTTCTACAATTTGCCCTAACATATCCATTAACTTTAATATGGTTTTTCTTTGTTAGTTCCACATCACATTTTTTACACTTTTTCATCTAGCCTTTCCTTACAATCAGAACATATCATTTCATATTCTTCGTAATCAAATACTTCTTCATAATCACTATCTTTTCTTTTATCACATAATGCACAATAAATTATACTCATATTAATACCCTGTTCCTGTTCCTTCTGCACCCATTGTATCTAAATCAAACAATGTATCTTTTTGCAGCTTATGTCTTTTATCATACATTTT
>VTLG01013850.1_pt1 | contig 10422 bp, 19 predicted proteins | sample 4694571 | NCBI WGS metagenome assembly VTLG01 (sample SAMN12604809, study PRJNA352737) | marine metagenome | biome: ENVO:00000447; feature: ENVO:00000209|ENVO:00000569|ENVO:01000036; material: ENVO:00002151; isolation source: viral sequences binned using virsorter ... | reverse complement strand
ATATAAGTGGCTTAAAAGGGCAAAAGCGGTAGGGGTTAAATCTTTATCTGCAAGGCGACCAACACCCGGACAAAAGAAAAAGTGGAGAGATAGTATTATACTGAAAGAGAAGCAGGCATCGAAATCGAAGAAGGAATAAGCTGGCAATAACAGAACTCTTTACAAACCGAAAAGCCGGAAGCAGGAAGCCCGAGAGCCTCCCACTCATCCCAACTTCTGATCTGGCTAATTCTATCTTCACAATCAGGACATATTTTAGGACTACCTACACTAACCCATTGCATCTCTACGCTATCCCCATATACTCTATCCTGTCCCACTCGAGATGCTTGCATAGTTGCTGATATAATTCCTCGCTTAATGGTATTACGAAATTCCCCGAAGATTCTTCCACCTGTGGCAAGATCATTTCCGAGAATATCAACGATTGCTGCCTCTGATATTCCGGCGTTTCTAAGTAGTGCAATTTCTCGCTCAATTCTCGTGATAAAGATATCAATTCCGAAACTAATCCCAAGCGTTGCCCAAAGAAGGATGTTCTCATCCTCTTCTTTAAGATTGCCCTGATTTTGTTCCTCATCCGCCATTACTTTTTAAGTGCTTTCCGTAAATCTTTCCTGAAAGCATCAAATGATTTTAAAATAGTTCTCTTTGATGGAAATATAAATGGACGTGCTGGAAAATGTCCTTTGCTATGTCCTTGATGGTGATATAACCCATATATATTCATTTCTAATCCTTCGGAAGTGCCTTTTATATTTTTGTGCAAATTACCTGTTTCAAATAGCGGTTTACTTCCACCTGTACCAGCTCTTTTCCTTCTATCAATCGTTGTTTTTTTAAGCGGTGGAGCTACGCCTCTATCGATAGCTTCCTTTGCACCAGTAGCCGAGCTTCTTGCTGTTCTCTGCATATGCTTTTCAAGAATTTTTGGCATTTGGCTTGCCATCTTGCCGAAGTCAAATGTTGTTTTAATCTGTAATTTCACGTGCGAAATTTTCTCCTAATGTTTTGGCTTTTAAGTACCTTGGCACTTCTTTCATGATAATATCTTCGGCGAACTTCTCTGCCCAAGCAGATGGATCGGCAATTATCTCTTTAATATCACCTTCTATGGTTATATCAAAGTTGTGGAGTTCTTTGAGCTGCTTCACGTGCTTTCTCAAAGATTGAGAGTTTTTGGTTTCTCTGTTTGTTTGAGGCAATTATAAGCTCCGCTTGTTCTTGTGATAAATCATTATTATATTCTAAAAGTAGTCCGGTTTCATCTATTAAATTAAGCTCTAAACGATGTTTGTCCCAAAGTATTTGATCCTGAACTGTCTTGGGATATTCTGGCTCCTTGAAATCAAGTCCGAGTTCATTTGGCAGCGAAACGCCGAAACTGGAAGCGATTTGGCGTTCTACTTTGAAAAAATCCTCCTCGTACATCTTCCAAAGAGCCAGATCATCTTGGTAATCCTCGGTCCTTTCTAAATCCTTTATCATAAGAGAAATACCGGAAGGTACTTCACCCCCTTGCTCTGACCATTGAACCCAGAGGTGATTGTTTTGAGCCACGAGTTCAACGAGAAATTTAACATTTTCGATAACTCCTTCTACATTGCCTTGAGGGGCAACGATTTGGTAGGTAGAACCTTCCGGCAATTCTAAAGTAACATCTGATCCAGTTCTCTGCTTATTTCCCATCTCAGCACCTGTCATAACAGGCTGTCCGAACATCTGGAAACGAAGTCCAAGCTGCATCTCTGTCATAGCAATATTTACGTGCTCATTTGCGTTAATAATATCATTCGCACCTTCAACATAAAAACTATCAGTCTGGTTTTCTCTGTGCGTAAACACAAACGGCAATACTCCATAAGAATGTGGGATTTCATTTAAAATATTTCCACCTTCATCTATGTGGACATACTTTTCTGCATCCCAGTACGCATATTGGAGATTTTCAACCTTAGAGCTATCCTCTACAGGCTGAAGCATCGGATATGAAATGGCAGTAGGAACGAAGGGATCGTCGCTAAAGAACACGTGAAAAAAGTAAATCGGACGATAATCGTAATAAGGAGAGTTATCCCCCTCGTTCCATACTACACGGGTAGCGATAGTGCCACAAAGCCTTGTCATTCGCTCAATATGTTTCATGCGAGCAGACTTCATTATTGTAAGATCGTTATACCTATCATTTACATTTCTATTAGCACCTATCGTATAAATCCTTGACATCTTGTTGATAAATTTTCGTGTGATATTAGTTTCTACGGGCGGTATTTCACTAAATGCTGCCGCTGAAAACATCTTGGAGATATAATTCGCCGTATCATTGCCATTGTAATAATCAAGAAGTTTCTCAATATGATTCTCCCTCTTCTTGGCATTATGAAGTTTTAATTCTTTAATTGACTCTTGCATTAAATCTATCATCTCTTAATTATTTTAACCTCCCTGTTCTTTATAGGAAACTTGTTTATAAAAAAATATCTTATCATATCACACCCGTGATCGTGATAGCCATCTTTCAAACTATCCGGTTTAAGATCACCTGTACTCTCTGGGTAACGCAAACTTTCCAAATCTTCCTGTATTCCTCCGCAATGTTCATCTATGTGAAATCTCCTACTGCCGTCAGCACTTTCTATAAATGAGCGAACATGGCTTTCGCCAGACGGCTTGTTTCGGGATGTTTTATCTCTTACTGACTTAACTATGATACCACTACGCCGAAATATCTCAATATCGCCAAGCCCTGATTGTCCCTGAGCCTGTGAACCTGCCGGATCCCCGAAGTATTCCATTACATTGTACTTCTTTGTCTTTATAAGTTCAATTAAGGTATCGGTCTTAACATTTTCTTCATGAATTATCTCATCTATCATATTTATATGCGAAATACCACCAACCTTATAAACTTGAAACCAGCCAACAGCAGGCATACGAAACCCAAAGTCAATACTGCAATAGGTTGGGAAATTAGGGCTATATGGATACTTGCCAACATCTAAATTCCGATCAAATGGATAAACTCTGCCTGCGAATGAAGTAAATTTCGCACCATATTCCTGATCGAACACTTCTTTCGACATATTTCGCTTTCTCTCTACAATAACTGAGTTTTTTAACCCACCCGGGTATGCGTGATGGTTTTCCCACGCTGGTGCTGTATGAGATTCCCATACACTATCAGATTTACCGAGGAGGTATTTATCATAAACCCAGTTGAACCCTTGAGGCGTTGTTATAAAGATTGCCTTGCCATTTCTACGCCCAACAGCCGGGGAGATGTACATATCCCATATATCCTGCTTCATTTTCGCAGCCTCATCCATAACAACAAGATCATACTCATCACCAACAAGGGAATCTGGATTATCAGCCGATAAGCCCTCTATGGAGCTTCCCCATTTAAAACGAACATACTGATCTTTCTCAGATGACTTAACTACGCTTGATTTATTCGGAATAACCATTGTTCTCCATATTTCATCAAACAGAAGTTTGGATTTTTTATATGATAGCCCCACAAGAGCGACTTTTTTATCTGGCATAGAAGCCATGAAGGAAGCCTCTTTAGCCGATGCAAAAGTTTTTCCATACCCTCTTCCGCACACTATAACAAAGAAACGAGAGCTTTTTTTCTTTGGGAAATGTAGCATGGATTGTCCTTTGTGGGGCGTGTAGCCCATGAACTCAAACCACTCCCGTTTATATGTCATGAGATTCTTATTCAAATATTAAGGTGTTTTCAAGTTTTACTTTAAATAATTAAGGAAAGTATTGTAAATACTTGCATTTTAAAACCTTACTAATTTAAGTTAAGGTATTCGAATTGTGCAAGAAAATGTGAGATAGATGTGGATAACTTTGTGCATAACTAACGATAAAAAAAGATAAAGGAGGACGTGATGTCCGAAGAACAAGTACAAGAAACAGTACAAGAAAACCTTGATATTAAGGTAGAGAGTAAACCTGAAAACGCCGATTCTGGTTTATTGCAGGAAGTGATGGCTAAGAAAGCTACAATTAAAGAATTGCAAGCTAAATTGGATGAACATAATACTGCAAACGAAAAAGCAAGGCAAAAACAATTATCAGAAGATGGAAAAAAAGATGAACTCATAGCTGAACTTAATGCAGGGAGAGAAAACGATCAATCTGAATTAGAAAGGCTTCGTAAATATGAGGATGATGAGAAAAATTCACTTATCGCATCTATAGCTTCTGATGAATCGGAAGCAGAAGAGCTTTCAAAAGAAGGCTTATCTACGCTTCGTTTACTTAAAAATAAAATCGCTGCAAAAACCCCTGAAGCTCCAACGGCTCGTGGATCGGTTGGCAAACAGCCACCTCCATCAGATTGGACTACACTTAGCCCAAAAGAGGGCAAAGAAAAGTGGGGAGATATACTTGCAGCGGCTCAAAGAAAAATGAAAAATTAATTAGGAGAAAAAAATGGACTTTACATTTTTAATAACTGATCCTCAATTATTTACAGATATTTTATCCTGTATTTTAATTGGCGGAGCTGTTGGTGATTTAATGGACAAAACATCTGGTGATGGTTTCGTACCAGAGGTATGGTCAGATGCAATATATAGCTTCTTTTTTAGGGCTAATAAACTGCGTAATTCAGTTGATGATTATTCTGCACTTGTAAAAGGAAAGGGTGATAAAATTAATATCCCTGCAATCTTAATGCAAGATGCACAAACTAAAACTCAATCAACTGCTGTTGTGTGGGATACCAATAAAGGTTCAACACCACAGGCTCATGATGTAACTGCCGTTCAACTTGATATTAATACACAAATCTATCAGGCTGAAATATTTGAAGATATATTGACAATACAGGCTGAATATGAACTTATTAGTAAGTACGCTCGCCAATTTGGTGAATCTCTTGCTCGTAAAGTTGAAACTGATCTGTGGGCAGAGCTTGACGGGATGCAAACTACACATACTCTTGCCGCTGATGATGCTATTGCAACTGCTGATCTTGAAACAATACTTGCAAGCCTATATGATTTAGATATTGATCCAAATCAATGCTCAATGGCTGTTAATCATTTAATACTTGCCGATCTTTTAAATCCAAGTGCTGGCATGGGTACATACTTCATTAGGCAGGATGCAATTCCTTCAGGTTCAAATGCCGCTACAGGTAGCCATGTTACTACTGGAGCAGTTGGCTTGATATATGGAATGGATGTATTTTTCTCACAGGCTATTGGTTCAGGTGGAACTGCAAGAAGTGGTGCTGTTTATGTACCCGGAGCTTGTGCTTTTGCAGCCTCTCAAGATGTAAGATTACAATCTCAATATGATGTTGATTATCTTGGTACAAAGGTAATCGCTGACATGATATATGGTGTGAAATTGCTCGATTCCGCAACTAATAAAATGGGATTAAATTTTATTAACGCTTCATAATAGATGACATCGAAGGGGGTGGGCAACTGCCCCCTTCAAATAAGGAGATTATATGAGTGTATATTTAAAAAATGTTAGTGGCGAGGTAAGGGATTTCAAAAACATTGATGAGAAATCTTTAAGAAACTTGCTTGATTCAAGCGAATGGACAAGAATAAAAGGGCTTAAAGATATGACCCCCTATACTGCTCCTAAAAAGACAGCCAAAAAGAAGGCGAAAAAGAAATGAAGCCATCATACGAAAATACTACTACCGGGCAGAATAGGGTAGTTCGGAAAAAAGGCGATCTTAGCGGTTCTGGTAAAGGCGATTGGCTTCGCATTAATCTCGCTGATGAAAAATATAAACGAAATTATGATAAAATTTTCAATAAGGAGAAATAATGTCTAAAATTAATCAATATTCAGCAGGTGAGGCAGGTTCTATTCAACTTGGGCAAGCAGGCTCTATTATAGCAACAACAGGTAATAGTGTCGCTTTAAATGGGCAAGTTTTCGTAGCAATTACCTTCATAACTGCATCTGTATTTGAAAGTGGCTCAACAGGGTTGGTTGCAGCAACAACCTACCAATTCCCAAGTAGCACTTCAGGTTCTACTCTTATTGTTTCCGGTAGTGTAGAAACAGATGGGATCACATTTCCAGCAGGGATGACAATCTACGGCAGATGGACTGCATTTGAATTAAATTCTGGATCTTGTATTGCTTATGTTGGATAAATGATGCCTGATTTCAAATCTCTCATTGAGCGTATAGGCGTGAATGAAGGTTTCCGAAGAAAGCCATATCAATGTAGCGAAGGTGTCTGGACCATAGGACACGGCATAACGTGGATTACCGAGGAAGAATCATTACATATCTTGGCTGGTCGCATTTCAAAATTACATTTAGATATTCTTGACACATTAGGTTGGTATAAAGATATGCCACCTGAAATACAAGGGGTTATTATCGAAATGTGCTACCAGATGGGTTTTTCCGGTTTTAAGAAATTTAAAAGAGCAATCGCCAATATGCAAGATAAGAACTGGAAAGGAGCATCCGATGAAATGCTTGACAGTCGGTGGGCGAAACAAACTCCAAATCGTGCAAGAAGATTATCAGACATAGTGAGGGAACATGGGTAAAAAAGTTAGTACAGGAAATTGGATCACCATATTTATCGTATCTGCTAATATTATCTTTATGATAGGCGTAACATCAAATGATGTGTTAAATGCCCAAGAATCGGCAGATACAGCCCTTGAAATGGCATATAGTAATGATAAAAAGATTGCAGTAATTGAATCTAAAATAGAACAAGGGTTTGCTAACATAGAGAATCTTATTAAAAATGGACATTAATGGATACTTGGATTGTGGTAGCAGAGAAATTTGGATTACCACTTGTTTTATTGATTGGGTGTGTGTATGGGATTGTAAAATTGTTTAACTGGATGGCAAATGATATGATGGCTCAGATCAAGAAGAATGAAGAAAGAATTGAAAGCATTGTAATAAAACTAATTGATAATAGTAAAAAAGAAAGAGAGAACAACAGGCAAAATATGGAAGGAATATTAAATAGAATGGATGCCCTTGTTGATATACTGGTAAAACTCTCTGGTAACGGCTTGAAAAAGTGAAAAATGAAAATAAGGGTGCAAGATCATATAAAAGTGAAGTCATTGGAGATTCAATGGCGATCACGATCAATTTTAAATGGCTCTTACAGATAATAGCAGCTACAGCAATAGTCGTTTACGCCTTCTGGAAGATAGAAGGTAGAATACAAGAATTAGAAAGAAAAATGGTTTTGGCTATGGATGAAATAGAACTCCATGAGCAAGAAAGAGTAGTATCCCAGCAGAAACACGTACAGGATATGGAAGAAAGAATGTTATGGTACGAAAGCGAATTAAACCTCAACCCATTCAGTTGGGGCAAAAAGAAGAAGAAATGACGTATAAAAGAAAATGTGAAATAGCAAGGGCGTGTGATAACCTCCCTCCAATCAAAGAGATTAATGGGTAATGCAACGATCAATGAGCAGTCGCATTTTAAGATTTCTCTCCCTATGGCAGTACAAGCAATTATATTTGTTGCGACAATGGTTTACGGATATTCGGAATTATCTTCAAGGCTTGGTTTTTTGGAACACGAAGTAAATATGAATAGTAATGCGATTAAAGATATGTTAGAGCTTCAAGACAAGCCTATACCATCCGATATCAGGCAGGATACGAGGTTGGACAACATTGAATCAAAGATTGAAGGTAATAGCGATGATTTGGAGTATATTAAAAGAAACATATATGGCAAAAATTAATTTAAAAGAAGGAGAAAGAAATGAGTTTGATTAAAGACATTATTTCAACAAACAAAGAAGCTATTGTTGATTCTATATTTGATGATGAATTGCAGGAAAAAGTAATAACTGCATTAAATAAATCTGTAGATATTCCATTTATTAGTGAAAAGACAGAGCAGAAGATTCTGGATGCCCTGTATGATTCTATTGAAGATGTTATAAAGGCGACAATCGTAGAAAAATTATGATACTTGCGAAATTAGCACAAGCAGTTCTAAAACTTGTTATGCCAAATGTAATTGAGCATATTGTTAGTGTGTTCAAAATGGATAAACTTGTTAATTATATGGAACTGCCTAATGATGCTGATTTGCGAATTGACAAGTTGGAAGAACAGATGAAGTTGATGGCTGAAGATCAACATCCTCCTGCAATAGACTTAGATGAATGGGAAGATGTGAAGGAAACGATTAAAATTATAAAACGGAAGAAGGCTTTTAAAAGAAAAGATGGCTAAAGAATTAAGATTAGAAGAAGGCTATTTAGATGACAATATTCGACCATTGAAAATAAATGGAGAAAAAACAAGTTTAGAGATTTCTAAATCTGGTGCGAGAGTTACTGGCGGTTTAGAGGTAGATGGTCCCGGAAAGCCTATAGTTGCACAGCCCCTTATAACAACTGCTATCCATCATCCTGATCTACCTGTTGATACCACTTTAGTAATAAAAGGTCATGGTGGCAATAATCGCCTTCTCATAGACGAACCTTATATTTGGTTGAAAGAAATAGCAGAAGATCATTATGCTATTGAATTTAAGTATAATGGGACAGGAGGACTTGGACCATATTTGAAATTTTCTTCTATATTAGATGATGGTGATTATTCTATATTGGAAACAGGTAGCAAAGGGGCAACTTCTCTTACAACTGTAGATGATGATGGCGAAGATGCTGATTTAACATTTACGATTGATGGAGATACTATTATAGATAGAAATGTTGCTCTCACAACTGCCGGTACATATACAGGTCTTTCTATTGATTTTGACAAGACAGGTGCATCTACATCTGATAATACATTGTATGGACTAAATATTGATATAGATAATGTTACTGCTACCAATGGAACGAATACAATGTATGGGATTCGTTGTACTCCAAATTTACAACACGCTGCTGATTTTGGCACAGTTGAATGTATTGGTGGATATTTTTCAGCTGCAACTGGTACTAATGGCACTACTACTGCTGCGGGGGTTAGAATAGATCAGGGCTTAGTTGGAGATACAAAATATGGATTGCAGATAAGATCAACTGCCAATACGGATGATTTCTTTGCTATAACTTTAGCAGCAAATGGAGTTACCACTCTATCTACAACAGACGCAGATACTGCTGTTGGACATTTAACCTTAGACCCAGATGGTGATATTAATCTAAATGCTATTGCTGATGTAAATATACCTGCGAATATAGGACTCACATTTGGAGATGCTGGTGAGAAGATAGAGGGCAATGGTTCTCAGTTATCTATTGCGTCAAGTAGTCATCTAACTGTAGATGCAGGTGGCACAATAATTCTTGATTCTGCTACTGGTGCATTTGAAATGAAAGGTGCTGGTACTACTGCTAAATTTGCAGATATGTATGCTGGAATGATACTTGGATATAGAGTAGTTGGACTAAATGAAGCTCATGCTACTTATAATTTAACAACATCCTATGTAGTACCAACAGATGAATTTGGAGTAACATTTATTGTTCCTCCAAGTGGTAATGTAGAAATATCTATACAGGTTTGGTTTAGTGCTGGCTCGTCAGGACAGTCTTTACTTGGTTCTATATCATCTGGTAATAATACAGATGGATATGCTCAAATAGCAGATGAATATGAGCAATCTATTTTTACAACACCAGCAAGAAATGCTTTTATGCCAGTTGCATATTCTTGGGTTTTGGCTGGACTTACAGCAGGTGATTCAAATACAACCTATGCAGCATTTAAAACTGCAAATGTAACTGGAACTCCAAAAGTATTATGGGGAGGTTCTAATTCTGGAAGATACCCAGATTTTATTATGAGAGCAACCGCACTTCCAGCAACTATATTAACATAGGATAATTATGGAAAAAACTAAAAAAATACCAAAGATACAAGAAAATGGTGAAAAGAAAGAACCTACCAGAGCTGAATTGATACAGCAAGTGGAACAAAAGATTGAACAAATAAAGAACGACTTTCATCATTGGGCTGGTTACTTAGCTTGTTTAAAGGAAATTAAATAATGCCTTCATTTTTAACAAATACATTTGCTTCTTTTTTCAATAGGATAATACAACTAAATCAGTCTGGCAATACTGGGGTTGATTCTACGACCAGAAATTTACAAACTGGTGATGGAGTAAATACTTCTGTTTCTCTTTCTGATGATGTGCTTTCTGTTCAGCCTGTAAATGATGATACAACAGGAGCAATGCTTGTTAAAAATAAAGGTGGTTCAAATATCCTTGCAGTAGATACAGATAATTCAAAGGTGCTTGTTGGTCCATCTCAAGTTAGTGCAACAACACTATTTAAAGAGATGGGATTATACGAGTTTAGCCCAAATTCTGCTGGGTATCACTATCCTCTTATATCAAATAGAGTTGGTATGCAAGGGGCAGAGGCACTTACCTATGATGATGATTGGGGAAACGGAACA
>VTLG01006818.1_pt1 | contig 10423 bp, 9 predicted proteins | sample 4694571 | NCBI WGS metagenome assembly VTLG01 (sample SAMN12604809, study PRJNA352737) | marine metagenome | biome: ENVO:00000447; feature: ENVO:00000209|ENVO:00000569|ENVO:01000036; material: ENVO:00002151; isolation source: viral sequences binned using virsorter ... | reverse complement strand
CCGCGGCGTCATCATTAATTGTAACTTTGTCCTCTTGGTCGCCTGCACCACCTTCGTTCAAGTATATCATGTTTGCCGCACCAGCCACAAAATTTATCTCATCAGTATCAAATTGGATGTAAGTATCTAAATCTCCTCTGTGATAGATGTATTCACCAAATAAGGCGTTTCCTTCAACATTTAAATTACCCACCTCCGGGATTCTGACTTTTCCAAAGGAACCAGTTGAAGTTACTGAACCACTTATGTTTCCACTTACTTCAATAGATCCAGTAATTCTTGCACTACCAGAAACTTGTAATGAACCTGTTAATATAGGATCTAATTGTTTTAATCCGATGTAAGCCATTTAAATTCCTTGTATTTTAGTGCTTCTTGTTGTTTTCTTTCTTCCCAATAAAGAGTCATTCCTTGTGAAATGTTCTTTTTGTGTGTCCTACTCTTTGGTTGTTTCATTTTTTCAATAGTTTCCATAGTAAGTTTTCTATCTGCCTGTGCACAAGACTTACATACAGAATTGTTCCCTATAGCACGGTCAAAAGTGTCTTTTCGAGTATAATAGATTATCCTATTACAATCAGGACACCTTCGATTTTTTCTATTTTTCCAATGACGTTTTCTCATACTAATAAATATCAAGAAATAGTAAAAGAAAAGTGGAAGTAAAAAATTAAATTAATTCCTCAATCATTTCCTCAATTTTTTTATTGAGAATTTTTATTTCTTTTAATCCTTTTTTAATCAAGGTAGGTCTACCTTTATTGATTCCAGAAAAAACTTTTCCGAGATTAATTTTCCAACTATCACCATAAATTCTTAACATTAAAAAGGCCTTTTTTTCATCACTCATAGCCTCATCAATAGATACATTATCTTTACCACCCAATCTCTCAAATTCCGTAAGACCATCTGGTTCATTAAAAGTCATCACGGGCTTAGACCACCTTTTAGGTAAATCTTTAAATGAAGTATCAGTCCACTCCTTTAATAATTCTTTTAATTTAATCATTTTCAATAGTCCCCTCTACCCACTTATTTATTGGACTTGGTAAATCTCCTACATCAAAATATCCCCAATCTGTATGTTCATGATTTATTCTTGGAATAAATTTTGTTGTTCCCTTTAATACATATAAATAGAACTCTCCACCATTATCTTTCTTATAGGTACTATCTAATTCTGGAATACCATTTAATACTATTTGTGTTTCTTCTGTAAATTCTCTAACTGAACCATCTAATGGTTCTTCTCCGATTTGTATATGTCCTTTAGGAACATTCCATTTACCAGATTTCTCCCCTAAACACAATAATACTTTATCATTCCAATAATATAAAACTCCACCAGTATCATCGGAGTCGTTTTCGTGTCCTTCAAATAATAAATCTTTAAGTTTAATCATTATGTGCTCCAAGTAGCCCCATCAATCGTACCATGATTTCCCTCACCGCTTGAATCATAAGCAATACTACCACTATATTCATCCATCCTCCAATACCCTTGTAAATCAGGTTCATTAGTTACATCATAGGGTGTTCCATTATTATAATAAGTAGAAGCGTTACTTGTTTTATCTCCTGGGAATACTGAAAACTCCTTTAGTGAACCTTCAAAATGACGACCTGTATTAGTTGAATTATTTTGATAAGACATAAGAGTTAATGGTTGTGTTTGATTATTTAAATTTGATACCGTTCCAGATGTAACATAATTATTTACGGCTATTAATATTCCATCTACATATAATTTAGATCCTGTTATTGCGGCTACATCATTATATACCATCCAATGATGCCATTCACCATCATCTTGAGCAGAAGTATCTTCCCAATATGTGTACCAACTATTTCCATTCCACATTAAAACCTTACCTGAACTAAAATTTGTAGTAAGAGCTCCTCTTTTATTACTACCATAACCAAATATAGCATAATTCCTAGCAGTTTCGGTTGATTTCATCCAAAACGAATAAGTTTTATTTAAAGGTGTAACACTACTACCCGAATAATTAGTTGTAACTTCATTTGTAAGACCATCAAAATCAAGATATCCTACAGTTTCAAATCTTCCCCACGCTTTTATTTCATCATCACCTTCTAAATTATATCCTAAACTATCAGAATCAGCTATCAAATAAAAAGTACCTTCACTCTGTTGTATTTGCAATGCATCATGTTCCATAGCCTGTCCATTATTAAAAAATAAAAAATCTGTTTCACTTGTTGCTGTTAATGTACCAGCTGATGCTGAAAATGCAGAAAAACTGGCCGTATTATTAGAAACAGATATGGCAGTTTTATTATAACTTTTTCTCAAATATGTATTTTTTGCACTATCTACACCACCAGCGGCCTCATCAATATAATTTTTTAATGCATTTTCTGTTGCTAATGCGTTTTGACTACCATCAGTTAAATCGGTATCATTTGAAATTTCAGTAATATTATTAGAAGAACCAGAATGTGAAGCCATAAAAAAAGAACCACTTTGATAAATACTTCCAGTCATATAATGACTATCACTCAAATCTTCACCAAATTCTGTGGATCCAGATTTAAATAATGTTGATGACGAACTTAATTCGGCTATAAATTCTTCTGCAGTAACTCTTCCGCCTATAGTAGCATTACCTTCAATATTAAAATTACCATCAACAGTTACAGTGCCACTAAATGAAAAATTTGGATCAATTCCATAATTTCTAATTGTTGTAGAACCCAATAACATTGTAGATGAAGTTACGGCACTAAATTGTGGTTTTCCAGTTGTACTAATATCGTTACCAACTCCAATTTCATAAGTAAGTGGTGTAGTTCCATCAAAATCTACTCCAGTATTAGAAATGGACAACCCAGTTCCTTGATTGAGAGTAAACGGAAATTTTAATTTTCTTGCTGGCATTTTTTAACCCTATGAATTAAACTTACCCCAGGCCAATATCTCATCATCACTCTCTAAATCGTATCCAATAGAATCTGTATCTACTTTAAGATAAAGAGTTGATGAGGCCTGTTGTATTTCAATTGCATCGTGTTCCATATATTGACCATTGATAAAAAATAGAAAATCGTGTTCTGTTGTTGATGTTACCCCGGCCGGGGCAGAAGCAGTGACCGCGCTAAAACTTGCAGTATTTGTACTAACTAACCCAGTAGATATTTTTACATACTGTTTTCTTAAATATGTAGAAGTATCCGCACCACCTGTAATTGAGTTATCAGTATATGTTTTGGCTGCATTTTCCGTTACTAATGCAGTAGTACTTGAATCTGTAAGGGACGTATCATTAGATATTTCATCTATACTATACCCATTAATTGCCCAAGAACCACTAACATACATACTACCTGTAAAATAATGATTATCATCTATAGTGTTTCCAAATCTTGTAGAACCACTCGAAAATATAATTGATGCAGATACAACTTCTGAATGTAGTTCTTGTGCTGTTAAAGTTCCCTTAATTGTAGAATTACCATTCACCGTTAAATTACCAATGGCTGTCACATCACTACCAAACTGAAAACTACTTGCTGTCATTGATGTTCCCGTAAGGGTAGAGGACCCCATTAAGATAGAAGAAGCAGTTACCGCACTAAATTCTGGTATTGAAGTTGTTGAGACTTCTTGTGGTATAGCTATTTCGTGTGATAAAGCAGAAGAACCATTAAATGATTCTCCTTCATTCGTAATAGTTATACCCAAACCAGATGTTAATGATAATGCATTAACCAATGTAACAGTTGGAATTGGTGTTGATCCAACAGAAGCCGCTACATCCGCCAAAGTTTCACCACCTTCTATTTGATCCATTAAAGATGCTACGGGAACATCTGTTTCTGTACCAATACTGACTTGACTTGGTGTAATATGTTGTTGCACAGTATGAGGACCCGCTAACTCATTAAATGCTTCAGGTATCAAATATCCTCGTAAAGTAACACTAAATTCTGTTCTTACAATTCTTTCTGTATCTGATACTTCAGTAGAATCTGTATAACTATCAATATTGGTTCTAAATCTCATTTTATTTGGTTCACCCCAATATGCACCCGCTGACCAATTAATTCGTTCTACCAATTTATTCATTTGTTCAATATAATGTGTCCAAATCATAAAATCATAAGTTAAAACCATATAATCTGGAACTGCTACATTATAATATTCTCGTTGTGGTAATATTCCTTGTTGAACTGAAAAATTATCGTATCTGTTTAACTGAGTATATTTTCTTTCAAACGTATAATGAAGTTTTGGTTCTTCTGGATCCATCTTATCAACTGATATAGTTTCATCTTTTTCCATTCCAGTTCGTCTGAATGCAATTGCTGGTAATATAACCTGTCTTTTTGCATCTCTCATAAAACCACTTTTTTGTACTGCAAACCATCTTTCTGGAGATGCATACATTGTAGGAACTTTAATTGTTTCACCATTTTCAATAACTGTTGGTTTAATGACATTTTCGAAATAGAACATAATTGCACTATCCATGTCCATCAAACTTACTGATATATCTTGTATCTTATCATCACGCTTAAGTTGTTTTGCTCTATTTAAAGATGCTCTTTGAGTTCTTGGTACTGGTTTTTTTCTACCAACTACTAAATCTATTGCCATTAGATACTCCGTATCCGTTCAATATTAAGATTAGAAAACCTGACTCTAAATGTATTGCAAGTTACCGTCCAATTATTATCTTGTAAACCACCAATAAGTTGATTTTCATTAATACCATTTATTTCAAAATATGCCCAATTCCATTCAAAAACATCACCAACTTCTGGTACTAACGATAAATCAATAAGAGACTGTCGTAAAATATGAAATGATGCATTTTGTTGTTCATCGGGACCAAATTCATCAGTATTCCAATCAAAATCTTCTGCATCAACCAAACAGGCAAACTTAACACCATCTTTCCATCTTTTGCCACCCGCGGCTTCACCATACATATTAGTATTGGTATCTTGTACTGATACTTTATAAAGAACTACTTGTTGGTTGATTATTCCGTCTTTGCCTGCCTTTAAATCACCAATCAGTTCTTTATTTACCCGTTCAAAGACATTTAAATCTCGTTGTGGTAAAAATCTTCCTGCCATAATGTTATCCTATGTAAATTGGTAAGGGAACTTTTTGTAATTTTTCTTGAAGTCGTGTTGATTCCTCACTATCAGCCTCTAACATCATTTTTCGACTTGATGCTTCAAGATTTTCTCTTAATTGTGCAACGAGAAACTCTTTTTCTGTAGTTGCTTCTCCTCTCAATGTATCACCATCAAGAGTTGTTTCTGCGTTTGGAACAGGAATAGAACCATACTTACTTCTAACCATTCCGAGTAATTCTTTTGATAATGCAAGTCCATATTTCCTAATCCATTGTTTTCCAACATCATTAATATATTGATATTGCATATTATCATATGGAACATTGGAAAAATCAGATACTACATCAGAACTTCCACTAAATTGTGTCTGTAATGGATTATCTCTATCTGCTTTTACAATATATTCAAACCATAACTTATAACTTGTAGTTGGATTTGGAAAAATTCGTATTTTATTGTTTCTCAATTCAAATGTATATGCAGATTTCCTTATTTGATCATTAAACTCTATTGCTTGCATTCTCAAAAGGTCTGCGTATATCGGCATCATCATAAATTGAACGGCCGGCGTCATTCCACCCCAACCAAATGAATCTAACATATTATAAGAACCAGCTCCTGTACCCGCGTACGGGTCAAAATAACGATGAACTGCAGGTGTTTCTTGATAAAATACTTTACGAATTTCTATTGCTTGTCCACTTTCTGATGGTGCTGCCCATAATGCATTTAAATCATATACTTGTGAACCACTTGCAACAGAAATTGAACCACTCTTAAAATCAACCGTTCCACCAACTTCTGCTTCTGTACCATATTGTTCTGAAATTCTAATTGCATCCGCTAAATTAGGTGTTACTCGTTTATGAGTAACATTAGAACCAGTAGCCTGTCCTCGTAATGATAATAAATTTTCTCTTATGTTAAACTGATTGACTTGAGATGAGTACTCTGTAATAGATTCCTCAAAACAAGTATAAAATTGTGTATCCTGTAACTCAATTGCCATAATTGGATAACCCAATCGTTGTGCACACCATTTTGCAAACTTTGGTGAATCTGATTGAAATGTGGAATCATCATCGTATAAACCGAATGGTGTATTACCACTTACTGCTGAACCACTTCCTGGCCATATAGCTTCCATATTATTCTCCTAAAGGATATTCTTTGTCATCTATAAATATAACGGCAATAAAAAAGGGAACTCAAATGAGCTCCCTTCTTTATTTGATCTATTTAATTACTATGAATTAAACGTAGTTAACATCAGCAACGATGACTTTACCGTAAAACTCAGGACGAACCATCTTCTTCGCGTATCTGGTCATCACACCTTTTCTTGGTGTAAAATTAACCGGATCGTAAACAAGAGGAGTCATGATTAACGGAACATACGGTGCGTACACAGCGCCAGTTTCAAGGAAATTACTTCCCCTAAAACCCATTAGGATATCATTTTCTAACATATAAGGGTTTTTGTAAACCGTATATCTGTTATTTAATGCTCCAACTTTCTGTACACCCATTGCATATGAAGTGTTATTCGAATCACCATCTGAATCAGAAGCGTATCCAGGGATACTTTCTATGACGGTTGCTGTTTCAGGTGAAACCACCATGAAATTAGCACCACCGCGTAGAGTTTTCTGATGTATCGTGTTAGATACTGCTTGCAGTTTGTTTCCAAGAGTCTGGAACCACTCACCTTTAGTATAAGCGTTAGAGTTTCCACTAACTTCAGTAAATAAAGATGATGCGGAATCATACTCAAAACCAGTTTTAGCTGACCAATACTCAGTCTTAGCGTTAGCATTTTGCTTCAACATATCTAAGATTTCCAAATCAATTTCCATTGAGATGTACTCAGATAACATAGAAGTCAATTCAGCTTCTGCATCAACAGAGTGATAAGCGTTAAGGTCTTGAGCCAACTCAGGAGTCCATATTGCTTTCAGTTTACGGGTCTTAGCAACTATGCTAACAGACCGTAATGCAATATCGATTTCTGGGATATCAACATCATCACCACTTGATGGTGCTGGTGTAGTGAATGAACTTTGTTCAAAATCACCACGAGTTGTATCCGTAGGTTGTTTATGATATCCAATACTAACATTAGACCCAGCATCTACTGGTGTACCAACTGCGAAAAATATTGCATTCGCTCCAGAAGTTTTTGAGTATGCTGGATAAGTTGTTCCAACAGTAGACCCTGATATTTCAAACGCCCGTATTCCTTCCCAATCAGCATTAGTTACACCAGTTGATGCTTTTAAGAAAGTATATTTATCAATACTTCCTGCTGAGATTGAGGCGGAAAGTGAGGGTTCAAATTCAACATCTTGCCAAGTTGCAGAAGCAGTGGTATATGTACCTGCTGCTACTGAACTATCCAATGTAAGAACAGAAGATACTTGATTATTAATCGAATATCCAAACTGTCCTGCTCCATAGAGTCCACCACTTGCATCTGCGTTAGACGCGGATGTGTTACCGTGTATCTGTGAAGCTTTTGAATGATGTGCGGTTTGTGCCGTACCATATTTGAAGTCAAGATAGAAAATCAGACCACTTGGTAGGTTCATTGGTTGTACAGAAACAAAGTCCTGTGCTGCCAATTCACCAAAAATGCGACGTACCAAAGGTAATGCCACACCTGACCATTCTTCAGAATTCGAAGCTGTACCAGTTTTAGATGATTCATCTATCAACTGACGAGCTTGGTTTTCTAAAAGAACTGCCATTCCATGCTGTCTATTTGTTTCATCAAGACCTTCAAGTAATCCAGTAGGCTCCCACTTTTCAACAAGCTTTTGGGTTTCTGCTAAACGACTACGTTGAGAATCATAGCTACCCATCAGTTTTTCGATGGATTGTAAATTATCTGCCATTTTTCTTCTCCTTTTTAACTATTAAACGTAATTAACATCAGCAACGATGACTTTACCATAGAACTCAGGTCTGACCATTTTCTTCGCGTAACGAGTCATTACACCCTTCCGCGGAGTAAAATTAACTGGGTCATAAACCAGAGGAGTCATGATAAGAGGTACATACGGTGCGTACACAGCGCCAGTTTCAAGGAAATTACTTCCCCTGAATCCCATTAAGATGTCATTTTCTAACATATAAGGGTTTTTGTAAACCGTATATCTGTTATTCAATGCACCAACTTTTTGTACACCCATTGCGTATGATGTATTGTTTGAATCACCATCTGAATCAGAAGCGTATCCAGGGATACTTTCTATGACGGTTGCTGTTTCAGGTGAAACCACCATGAAATTAGCACCACCACGAAGTGTTTTCTGATGTATCGTGTTAGATACTGCCTGTAGTTTGTTTCCAAGAGTCTGGAACCACTCACCTTTAGTATAAGCGTTGGAGTTACCCGACACTTCAGTAAATAAAGATGATGCGGAATCATACTCAAAACCAGTTTTAGCTGACCAATATTCGGTCTTAGCATTAGCATTCTGTTTCAACATATCAAGGATTTCCAAATCGATTTCCATCGAAATGTATTCACTTAACATTGAAGTCAGTTCTGCTTCTGCATCAACACTATGGTAAGCGTTAAGGTCTTGAGCTAGCTCAGGAGTCCAGATAGCTTTAAGTTTACGAGTTTTCGCAACTATACTAACTGAACGAAGTGCGATATCAATTTCAGGAATATCAACATCATCTGATGTACTCGGTGCTGGTGTAGTGAACGAACTTTGTTCAAAATCACCACGAGTTGTATCAGTAGGTTGTTTATGATATTTGAAAGCAACACCATCACCCAAACCAACATTGTCATTAGTACCCTTTGCAAAGAATGCTGCGTTATCTCCAGATACATGTGCGTATGCTGGATAATAAGTAGCAACATTTGAACCACTCATTACAAATGAACGGATACCTTCCCAATCAGCTGCTGCGTCAATATCGGATTTTGCAATCACAAATTTGAATATCTGAGTTGAGGAAGTAGTTGCGATGGACGAACTCAATGAAGGTTCGAACTCAACATCCTGCCAAGAGGCAGTTGTCCTTGTAATATCGCCAGTTACTAACACACTTGATGCTTGGTCATTAATCGAATACCCAAATTTGCCTGCACCATAAAGACCACCACTTGCATCTGCGTTAGACGCGGATGTGTTACCGTGTATATGTGAAGCTTTTGAATGCTGTCCAGTTTGAGCTGTACCGTACTTAAAGTCAAGATAGAAAATCAAACCACTTGGTAGATTCATCGGCTGTACGCTGACGAAATCTTGTGCTGCTAATTCACCAAAGATTCTACGAACCAATGGTAAAGCAACACCCGACCATTCTTCAGAATTCGAAGCTGTACCAGTTTTTGAACTTTCGTCAATAAGCTGGCGAGCTTGGTTTTCTAAAAGAACTGCCATTCCGTGTTGTTTATTTGTATCTTCAAGACCTTCAAGTAATCCAGTAGGCTCCCACTTAGAGACTAACTTTTGGGTTTCGGCTAAACGACTACGTTGAGAATCATAGCTACCCATCAATTTCTCGATGGATTGTAAATTATCTGCCATTTTATTTCTCCAAATCGTTAAGATTTATTGTTAATTGTTATAGAATATTTGCTAACTTCTGAAATCTATCCTTCATATCAAACCCTTCACCAATTACTTTCTTTGATTTAGGTTTAGTAGAAGCGACAGCTTTTGAAGCTGAGCCTTTCTTCTCTTTAATTTGTTTTACTGTACTTGCCGGCTTACTACCAAAAGATTCTGCCAAGGTGGCGAATACCAACTTAACTTCTCTAAGGTTAGTAGCTCTATCGAAAGTTTCTACGACTTTCAACTTCTGTTCATTAGTTAAACCGTGTGCACGGAATAATTTGTTAGTGAACAATAGTTTTGCGTTCAATAAATTAACTTCATTCAACTTACTTCGTAGATACTTCACTACCTTGCGGTGCTCACCAAGTTCAGAAGAAAGTTTAGATACTTGCTCTTCAGCTTTTTCTTCTTCTTCTTCATCTTGTTCTGAGAGTGCTCTCAAGATTTCTTCAAGGTCAATATCTTCACCATCTTCGCCTTCATTCTTTTCAAGGTCACCATTACGGGCTTCCCATTCATCTTGTTCTTTGACTTTTTGATATCTTACACCGTTGACCTCAACGAGATCATCAACTTCCTCATCTTCTGAGTTTTCGTGACCTGCTGCTGGTGCGTCTGCGGCTGCTGGTTCTTCCGAACCTTGACCGACATCAGACGAATCTGCTGCTGCGTCAGCGACTTTATTATCGGCATCACCGATATCAGAAGATACATCGTTTTCTGCCAATTCA
>VTLG01001592.1_pt1 | contig 10424 bp, 9 predicted proteins | sample 4694571 | NCBI WGS metagenome assembly VTLG01 (sample SAMN12604809, study PRJNA352737) | marine metagenome | biome: ENVO:00000447; feature: ENVO:00000209|ENVO:00000569|ENVO:01000036; material: ENVO:00002151; isolation source: viral sequences binned using virsorter ... | reverse complement strand
AAATGCTACTGCCCCAACAGGTTTTTTAGCATGTAACGATGCTGCAATAAGTAGAACAACATTTGCAAGACTGTTTGCTGCTATTGGAACATCTTTTGGAGTAGGAGACGGTTCAGGTAACTTTAACGTACCAGATTTAAGAGATCGTGTTCCACTAGGAAAGGGTACAAATATGGACACTATGGGTGCTGCTACTACAGGTATTGCTGCTTCAGCTGTTATGGCTTCAGCTTCAAAAGACAATGCTACGACTCCGACCGGAACTACAGGTTCTACTACACAGTCGATATCTACTTCAACTTCAAACTTTGCATCTTCAGCTAAAGACTCCTCAACAGCTGCTGCTGTTACTGCAGTCAATACGTCAGCGCATACACACTCTATTCCTGCATTAACTATTGATGCATTTACTGTGAATACAACATTACCCTCTCAAGTTGTTCAGTATATTATCAAAACATAGAGTATACAATGGCGGATAATGTTAGGGAACTAGATCAAATACAAGGTGAGCTAGATAGATTGCATGAACGTTCACAATCTAATAAAGCTAACATGACGGCTCATGAAGCCGTATGCGAAGAGCGTTATAACAATATTATGCAAACAATGAATGAAATTAGAGGCGAGTTAAAAGCTATGCATTATAAGGTTAATGGGGTCAGTGAGTTGGCAACTAAAGGTAGAACCTCATTAAAAACTCTTCTCTGGGTTGGCGGTGCAATAGCAAGCGTAACCGCCTTTATAGTTATGATAATTAATATGTTTCCTAAATGAGTTTTTTCAGATTAAGTATAGATAAACTCCTCACCAAGTTACCTACCCCCGTGCAATTTAATGAATCTCAAAAAGCTATGATCGATGGTCTGAATGAAAATAGATTTTTTGTTCACATAGCAGCTAGACGAACAGGTAAGTCTTATGCAGCTGCCATATTAGCTTTTGGTAAATTGTTAGAACCAGGTCAACAAGTAATGGTTGTTGCTCCTAATTTTTCCCTTTCATCAATTATTTGGGATTATGTAACCGATTTAATTAAACAACTTGAGATTGAGGTTGATAGGTTTAATCAAAAAGACAAAGTTGTTAGATTAATAAATGGTTCCGTGTTCAGACTTTTATCCGCTAATAACCGAGACTCATTAGTTGGTAGAGCTGCTAACTTATTAATAGTTGACGAAGCTGCAATCATACCAAATGAAGAATATTTTACACGTGATTTACGACCTGCGCTCTCCACGTTTAAGGACTCTCGTTGCTTATGGATATCTACTCCTCGTGGTAAAGGTAATTATCTGTATAATTATTATTTAAGAGGAAGTGATCAAGAGTATTCTGATTGGGGGTCAGCATTATTCACCTGGAGATCTAACCCCTTACTATCAGAAAATGATGTTAAAGAAGCAAGAAGGGCTGTATCTAAAGCACTGTTTGCACAAGAGTATGAGTGTGAGTGGACCACCACTGAGGCACAAATTTATGAAGCACTTGATGAAGGAAAGCACGTTGGTGAGTATGTAGGTGAACGTTTTTCTGAAGTTATTGCTGGGCTTGATGTGGGATATCGAGATGATAATGTATTTGTTGTTATTGGGTTTGATGGTAAATCTTACTATATTATAGATGAATACGTGTCAAAAGAATCCACTACCTCAGAACTTGCTGCTCGCATACAAGAAAAAATGGACGAATGGAGTATTGACACTATTTACATCGATTCTGCCGCTCAACAGTTAAAAGCTGACTTTGCATACGATTATGACATTTATTGTGAAAACGCTGTAAAATCAGTTAATGACGGTATTAATTACTTACAAGTATTGATAGAGCAGGATAATTTATTTTTTGATACTTTAGGTTCAAGTCATTGTTTTTCTGCGATGAGTACTTATAGATGGAACCCAAATACTGAAACTCCAAAGCCTGTTCATGATTGGACTTCTCACCCGTGTGATGCTATAAGATATGCTATATACACACATTCTAAAATGAGTAATATATCTATTTATGCCCACGGTTAGAATTATTGTTTTAAATTATAAACGATCAGATAATGTTTTACAAATTGTAAAAGCTTTTGAGGGTCTTTATCCAATCACAATTATAAATAATAATCCTGATAGAAATATTCAACTACCTGGTATAGACGTTAAATCTGGAAAAGATTATAAAACAATTGATATTTTAAATAACAAAAAGAATTTAAAGTGTATGGATAGATGGACACGGTGTTTTCAATACCCAGAAAAATTTAAACTTATTTTAGATGATGATATTTTACCTCATATAACCTTAATTGATAAAATGCTTAAATTAAATGAACCAATTGTAGGTATTTATGGAAAAAGTGGAGTGTCTACAGCAAGTTCTTACCTAGAATTAAAAGATCACTGGTGTATTGATGATTCTGTTGACTTCTTAGTAGGATCTGTTATACTTGTGAAACAAGATGTCTTAAATTTAATACGAGACAATATTATCAATGTTGGATATCCTGAGAGAGGGGATGATATTATGATTAGTTACTGGATTAAACAAGCACTCAATATAGATAGGCTAAAAACGGTTAGCGGTAAAATCTTAAATTTACCTGAAGGTGATGTAGGACTAAACAAGAATCCTGAACATTTTTTGATGAGATGGAATGTTGTAGAAAAATTTAAAAATTTAACTTGGTAGCAGGGTCAAATTATCGTATTATGAATCAATTAAAAAGATTTCCTATAAAATATATTAGAGATTTTATAAAAAAAGATTACAAACTTCGTGATGAATGTTTTATTTGTGGATCAAAAGAAAAATTAGAACTGCATCACTTACTAAGCATTAGTGAGTTGTTTAATAAATGGTGCTTTAAAAACAAAATAAATGCTATTGATGATGTTGACTATATAAAAAAGTTAAGGATTGAGTTTGCTAAAGACTGTGAAGAAGAATTGAGTCATAAGCATTTATTCACTTTATGCAGTTTACACCACAAACAATTACATTCTATCTACGGACAAACTTATTCAAATCATCTAGCACCTAAAATTAAAAATTGGTTAGATATTCAAAAGGCAAAAAATGGCAGATAACGAAGAAATAAAAGGTTTTAGAAAATGGGTGGCAGATAGGTTAAAACTTAATCCTGCTCAACCTTCGATTGCTTCATTAGAGCCTTATGCCTCTCCAGAAACAATTGTTGATTTTGAACAAGCCTATAGAGAGATTGAAGTAGTTCATCGCTCTGTTGATATGATAATAAATGCTTGTATAGAAATACCTATGATTGTTGAAGGTGCAACTCCAGCAAAAAAAGTAAATAAAATACTAAATATTAGACCAAACCCTTTTGAGGATCGAGTAAGATTATTTAGGAGAGCGTTTTTAGACTTTTTATTAGACGGTAATGCTTTTTTCTATTACGATGGTAATGATATTTATTTACTACCTGCTAATGATGTTGAAGTAGTTCCCGATGAAAAATCGTTTATTTCTCACTATAATTATATGATTGCAAATCAACAATCTCAAGATTTTTATGGCTTTGGAGCAGGTAAGCAAACTCGAAAAGATCAAGCCATACAGTTTGGTACTAATGAGGTCATCCAAGTTATGGCTGAAAATGATCAATCTATTTTTAGAGGAACTTCAAAACTAAAACCATTATTAAAATTAATGGAACTTTACCACTATATGATTAAGTTTCAAAGGCAGTTTTTTAAGAATAATGCCGTGCCAGGTTTTGTGCTTACTACAGATTCAATACTCTCACAAAGAGTAAAACAAAGACTGTTAGAGGCTTGGAGATCTACATATACCACAATTTTTGATGGCGCTAGAAACCCTGCTATTTTAGACGGAGGGTTAAAGATTGATGAATTTTCTACTAAGTCATTTGAGCAATTAGATTTTGAAAATTCAATTGAAAGAATACAACAAGATATGGCAAAAGCATTAGGTGTTCCATATGTGCTGTTAAAATCTGGCAATAATGCGAATATTGATGCTAATCAAAAATTATTTTATTTACATACTGTCATACCAATGCTCACTCAGTTTTGTTCAGCATTTAGCCATTTCTTTAATAATGGAGTGACAATCAGACCAGATAGATTAAAGGTGCCTGCATTGCAGCCTGATAACAGAACTCAAGCAGTTTACTATTCAACTCTGGTAAATACAGGAATTATAACCCCAAATGAAGCTCGTGAGGGATTAAGATTTCCAAAACTCGAAAATAATGATAGTATAAGAATACCACAGAACATTACAGGTAGCGCAACTGACGCCACCCAAGGTGGAAAACCGCAGGACGGTGAAACACTTGAAGGAAATGAGGAAGCGAATAATGAAGAATAACAAAACATTATACCTAAACAGTGCTTTCGAGACAAAGTCCTACAAAAAGGGCTCAAAATCTCTCAACATCGCTGGATATGCCAATACTATAACTAAAGACCGTGCAGGAGATGTAGTTACAGCACAGGCATGGGCTAAAGGTGTAGAGAATTATAGACGTAACCCTGTTTTACTTTATCAACACAAGCATGACAACCCTATAGGAAGAGTCGATAAAATTACTGTTGATAAAAAAGGAATATTTGTTGAAGCCGCTGTTAGTGAAGCAGCAGAGAAAAATCATGGAGTACAAACTTTAATTAAAGATGGTGCTTTAAAAAGTTTTTCTGTTGGTTTCAGAGTCAAAGATGGAAAATACAATCGCGATGACGACTCAATGACAATTACAGATGTAGAACTTTTAGAAATATCTGTAGTTAGTGTGCCGTGTAATCAAGATTCATTATTTTCAATTAGAAAAAGTTTTGATTCAGAAAAAGATTATGAAGAATTTACCAAGTCGTTTGAAGCGACTGATGAAAAAGAAATTAAGATGATGCGTAGTATAATGGCTGGAATCACCGATGTACAAAATGGACATTATCATACCGTTGAAGTTGACGAAAACGGAAACGGAGTTACTACATACGCATCTCATATGTCCAACCACGCACATAAAGTGCTGGCGTACAAAGTGATGGAAGCTGAGGGTCACTCTCATGAAATCACAATGACGGGTGTTCCAATTCATAACATGGAAGATGAGGAGTCTGTTAGTGAACGTCCTTTTAGTCCATCTGAGGAGGAAGCAATGTCTCAAGACAAAAAAGACGTTGTGGAAGAAGCCAAAACAGAACAAGCTCCCGATATGGAAGTAGAGGTTAAAACTGAGACTGACGTCAAAGAAGAAGCCAAAGCAGAAATTGAGGAGAAAACTGAAGAAACTTCTGAAACAACACCGACTGTTGAAGCCAAAGCAGATGCCGAAGAAGTTACTGAAGAGGTTGAAGTCAAGGAAGATGAAGAAGAAGAACTCATAGCACGAGATCCTAATGAGTCCATTCCAATGATCAACTTACTCTCAGCTGACCAAGATAAACTTCAGCATGGTGATTTGGTTAATTACAACGAAAAAATGTTTAGGGTTACTAAAATCCCAACTGGCCAAAGTCCAATCTTTAAATTTTTAGAGGTTGACGCTAACGGTCAAGACTGTGATAATGTTCTTAATGTGAAGGCAGACGACATTTCACAAGTCGAAAAAATAGAAACTAAAACTAAAGCTAGTGAAGACGAAGGATCTGAAGATCAGTCTCAAGAGCTTCACATGAAATCTACAAAGGAGAATGACATGGCTGAGCAAGTCGTAGATACACCAATAGTTCTCGATACAGGCGCATCTGAAAAGAAAGCCAGTGAAGAGATCAAAAAAGAAGCTGCTCCTGTAAGAGCAGAAGTGTCTGAACCTCAAGTTGCAGAGCTAGTAGAAAAAACTGGTGAAGCTATCATAAAAGAGGCTGAAGCCGCAGATCAGCAAGTGCTCGTAAAAGAGACACATGCAGTGGCTGATACTACTAATGAATCTGAGAAAGTTGCAGAAATGCAATCCCAGATGAAAAAGTACCAAGAAGAGATCGCTGCTTTACAACGTTCTAAAATGCAATATCAAGAAAATCAGAGAAATAAATCTCAATTTTCTGATAAAGAAATGGCTAACGCTGTTTTAGTTGCAAAGATGTTGAACAAGCGTGACGTTTTTGACACCAAAATGGGTGCAAAAATGAAAGCTATTACTACAGTAGATCAATTCTTAAGCAATTTCTCAAGTAATATTTATACTGAGATGGAACAACAATTAGTTGTTGCTCCACTATTTAATCGTTTAGCGGTTGATGCAAGGACTTTCCGTGTACCAGTTGCAGACGAAGATACAGATGGTGATGTAGCACAGTTCGCATCAGGAACTTTCGCTACTGGTATTGCAGACGGTACAAGAGTACCAACTACAAACCAAAATACCATTTCATCTGTAGACTTTACACCGCATAAGTTTATGGCAACTACTCACTTAGCAAAAGATGAGGAAGAGGACACAGTCCTTCCGTTGTTAGACTTCTTACGTGCAGCAGCTACACGTCGTTTAGCTCGTGCAATTGATAAGTCAATCTTACGTGGTACTGGAGCGCTAACAGGCTTCACAGCATCACCAACTAATAGTATTACTCCAGGTACAGGTTACGCATCTGTTATCGAAGGTATTACTAACTTAACTGGCGATGTAGGTGCAGCACTTACAGTGGATACAGGTTCAGGTAACGATAAAGCTGATCCATCAGATATCGCATCTGCAAGAACTAAGCTAGGTAAATATGGTCTTCAGTTAGGTAACGATTTAGTATACTTAACCACTATTGAAGGTTATAATAACTTAGTAACCACTTCAGACTTCCAGACAGTTGATAAGTTTGGTCCAAATGCAACATATCTAACAGGTTCTGTTGGTGCCGTATATGGTATACCGATAGCAATTACTGAGTTCTTAGATAATGTAGGATCATCTAATAACGATATCGGAGTATTACTCTATAAGCCAGGCTTTATGATTGCCGAAAGACGTGGGATTGAGATCGAGAGTGAATATGAACCACGCCAGCAAGTCACTGCTATGTATATGTCAACACGTTTTGACTTCAAAGCATTGACTACTAACTCAAGTAGCGCATTGGATGCAACTAAGTACCCATATGCTGTTACAATCGAAGCTGGTTAATAGCGACAGTTATTTACTAACTACTTTAGGGGGAGGCGGGCTGCCTCCCCTTTTTTATTTAAGGAGAGAATTATGAGCAGTATTATACCTGAAGATATAATGACAGCTGAAGAAGCGAAAAAATGGCTTATGAAAAGAGGCTACGGAGAGCAATTAGCAGAAGAAGAGATAGCTAAATGGGAAGGTCCCCATGACGGCGATGAAGATAATGAAATCGAAGACATCGAAGAAGTTGAAGAAGATGAGTTAACCTGGGACGACGAAGATGACGATGAAGACGAGGACTGGGATGACGACGAAGATGATGAAGAAGAGGATGACTGGGACGATGACGACGAGGACGAAGAAGACAAATAAATAAAGAAGGGCAAATTCTATGGTAGACAGATTAGAAGAAAACTTGGGGAAATATCCATATGTTACTTTAGCCCAAGTAAAAGATTATCTTTCGATTTCAAGTAACACTGCTGATGCGAGAATATCAAATGTGATTAGCTATGCAACTGGCATGGTTGAGCATTATATTGGACAAGAGGTATTAGCAAATGACTATGTTGAGGTATTTGATGGAGGTAAAACCTCTGTTATGGTATCTCGTTTACCGTTATCAAACGTTTATCAAGTAACGGAATTTAACGGAGAGGAAGACCAAATCTTAGATGATCCGTCTACTATAGGAAGGCCTAACAAATCTGTTACTGACGAGGTTACACTTACTTTTAAAAATGATGCACATTTAAATGCAAAAATTAAAAACTTTGGAAAATCTAGTTTAGAAGTTGCGAGTGCAGACTTTGTAGAGAGTGGCACTGTAACAGATGGATTAAAATTTGAAGAAGGTGATTTTACCATTGAGATGTTTATTCGTGTCAATGGCTCGAGTTTACCTGTACAGGAGCTATTCTCAATTAACACGGATGCGACAAATTCTTTAAAATTTTCTACAAACGGAACAAGTGGTTTAAAAATTGATGGCACAATAAGTGGAAGCACAACAACAGTTACTGGTGCAAACACTAATATACAAACACAACAATTCGGACAGCGAGAGTTTGCGCACGTTGCAGCATCATTTAATGCACAATCACAAAAAATGTTTTTATTTTACAATGGTAATAACATAACAGGCTCTAGTGGTGAAACATTTGCGGTAAGTAACAACACATTTACAACAAACGTAAGAATCGGAACTAATTTTGTAGGATATATAGACGAATTACGAGTTTCAGAAAAAGCAAGATATTCAGCCGATTTTAGTGCCCCAACAAAAAGATTTAGACCAGATCAAGAAACTGTAATGTTAGTGCATTTTGATGGGACAAATAATGATACTGAAGCTAAAGATGTTCACAATGCTGTTAGTGAGTTTTCATTTACACGTGATATGGGGGAAGTAACTCGTGACGTAGGATCGGCTGGCACTAGAGGTACTTATCCGACTCTAAGAAACAATTATCCTTCATTGACACTTTCCGGTCCTCCTTCTTTTCAACCGTTTCCCTCTGGAGTAAAAGTAGAATACAGGGCAGGATATGAGTCAGAAGATGTTCCACAAGATTTACAAATGGCTACACTTGACGTTATAAAATTAATTTACAAACAAGACCAAGAAAAGAAAGGCTTTTCTTTTGAAGGCGAAAGAGGGGAAAAATACTCTCTTGCAGGCACCTTCCCTCCACATATCAGAAGGATTTTAGACTTATATAGAATTGTGCAATAATGACTAAAATTAACCCCTTATCAATAAAGATTGAAGGACTAGACTTAAAATTAGGTAATATCGAATCTTTTGTTCAAACAGAAAAACGATTAACTGATTCACAGAGAAGCCAAATTACCCGATACATTTCTGACTATATTTCCGAGGAAATAGGCTTAGGCCGTAAAATGAGTAATGCTACCAAAGCAAAGTATACTACCCCAGAAACTGCTCCTGACGGTCAAGTTGATACTGAGGAATTTTTTAAACTTACTAATATTAGAATTAATCAAAGCTCAGTTCTTAAAGATGAAGCACAACAAGCTACTTTTGAAGCAAAAGTTGGTAGAGGAGAGGATGCTGATGTATCTTTTACTGCTATTGACGTTGGAGGAAAAACTAATGTGTCTGGATTTAAGGAAGTAAGAAGTCAATTAGAAGAAGTTGGTAAAAAAAACTTAACAGGTATCGAGGCCTATAATTTTTTAGAAAACGCATCCAACTTGTCTGATGAGTTTAGAAGACTTAAAGGTGCTTTAACGGAAAAAATGGAAAACTTACTATTAGTAAAGATATTAGATGCCGATAAAGGTAAACGCACTGAATTAGTATTTGTCAAAAACCCTCTTAGAGGTTTAGATTTAAGAAGACCCGAAACATTTACTAAATATATCTCTCTAAGATTAAGACCCAGAACAAAAAAAGTAGAAGGTCAACAAGACAGAGTTATAACAGCATATAGAATAGAAGCTAGAGCAACAAAAGCATTAATTAAAACCTTTGAATCAAAAAAAATAACTGATAAGGTCATAAAAGCTCATTCTAATGCATATTCAACAGGCCTTCAAAAATATGTTTTTAAGAGACTTGATCAGTATGTTAGAGAATCAAAAAATAGACCTAATAATGAAAGAATAAGGGCTTTAGCAGCTTATACCGTAGCGCTCGCAAGAGAATTTGAAGCTGGTGGGCAGACTCCTTTAACAACTAGAACAGGTATAACAGTTCCATCACTTTTCATAAGAGCTGGAGAAGCTCGTATTATAACACCAAGAAAAAAGAGAGAACGACAACGCTTTATTTCTGGAATACAGTTGACGCAATTAGTACAGCAAAGATTAGGCAAAACAATGAGAAAATTTGGAGACCCACTAAAACCTGATTTAACAGAACGATCTGGTAGATTTAGGACAAGTGTTGAAATAATTGCGAATTATAGAAAAAATATAGTTGCTTATAGGTACAACCCTATATATGATAATTTAGATAAGTATGGTTACAAACCCTCTGAACAAGTTGGCAAAGCTACACGCGAAGTAGTTCAGACGTTGTTTGCAAGAGCTTTTAATATAGTAAAGGGTTAAAATGGCATCACGAAGAAAAGAAATTGTACAGTATATTGTAGGACAATTAAAAAATATTGATGGACAAAGTTCATCCTATGATGCATCATACACCTACAATAATAACTTGTTTGAAAATGTATTTAGAAAATTAAAATTTTTAGATGAGGTAAATGACTTTCCTGCGGTATACGTATCAGCGGGAACCGAAATAAGAAACTTCAATTCTAAAGATTTGACGGTAGCGACATTAGACGTTACACTAAGAGCATATGTATTTGGAGAAGAT
>VTLG01017262.1_pt1 | contig 10426 bp, 15 predicted proteins | sample 4694571 | NCBI WGS metagenome assembly VTLG01 (sample SAMN12604809, study PRJNA352737) | marine metagenome | biome: ENVO:00000447; feature: ENVO:00000209|ENVO:00000569|ENVO:01000036; material: ENVO:00002151; isolation source: viral sequences binned using virsorter ... | reverse complement strand
CAACTTCTTTGAGTGCAAGTTCTCTTTGTTTTGCTAGTTTTGATTCCTCTTGAAAAAACTTTATTTGTTTTTCATAATTTAACGTACTGGTATCTAAGTTAGTGACTAGAGTTTTATCTATTTTTTCTAATTCTTTAATCATTGCTGGTAGACCAGATGTTGGGTCACGAACAATATCACCAGCAGTTTTTCCTTGAAGTATCCCTTGTTTAAACTCACCTTCAAGATATGTCTTAAACTTATCATTTGTCTGTTGATTAGTCTGTAAATTTTCCTCAGATATTTTTTCACTTTTTGCTGTTGTTCCTTCAAAAATCTCTCTAAGTTTTTTCACCTCATCATCAGTTTCATGCATCCCTGATAATTTTTCAGATGCAATGTGTAATGCAGTCGCCTTAAACTCCTCACCTTCTAAAAATTTTTCTGGTGGGTCTTTTGCAATCTGCATCTGTTCTTGTCTCAACAGTGCAAGTTGTTTATTAGTTTCCTTTTGGGTTTCTAATAGTTTTTTAAAATCTTGTTCGTTTGCCATTACTTCTTACTCGATCCTGTGTATAATCCAAACCACGCAGCACCAGCACCCACTACGATACTGACTAAACCACTTTGTTCCATTGTTGGATTATGTAAATCCATATACCATATAACAACTGCATACAGTAGATAGATGTACGTTGATATGAATATTCTAGGAAAGATTCTCCACTGGTCAACCGCATACGCCATGTCAATCCATTTTTGATATTTATTAACTGGTTCTGTTTTTTTATCCATGTCTCATTTTTTCCTTTTCTATTCTTTCATTTTCCTCTTTAATATGTTTCTGTAACAGACCTAAGTAAATCTCCCTTTCCCATGGCATCATATTTTCTAGTTCAGTTAAACTGTAATTATGATGTTGCATCAATGCAAAATTTGTCTGGTAATAATTTGTTATATTATCATGTGAAAGGCCTATCCTAAAAAACTTTCAAGTCCTTCTATAATTACTTTACTGGTAACACTTGTTTTTGGATTAGTAACTTCAACCTCATGTCTTAACTTCGGCATAGTGTTAAAAAAGTGTATTATCATGTCAAATTGTTCAGTGGTAAAGTTATCAATGAACTCCTCAATGTCTTCGTCACTAATATCAATACGATTGTGAATAGTATCTCCATGATGAACCTCCCATATACATTTTTTAAGAATGTTAAAAACTTCTAAAGAACTAATTTGTTTTTCAAATTTCATACCCCTCACATCACGCAATTCTGGATACTTCATAACCATTTTTATACTGTCTGTAATATTAATTATATTACTGTGGTCGTCAACCATTTGCACATAAATATCATCAAATTTTACCTTTACAGGTACATATGTCTCATTGTCATCTGGACATAAAATATTTACGATTGTAGTCTCACCAACAGACTTTGACCTAATCTTTAAAAAAATATACTCAATATCAAACAGTGGTGAAGACTCACCAGTAACTTTATCAAATGTACAAGAACTTACGAGTTTAGATATTGTGTTTAATATTTCATCCTCATCTTCACTTTCTTGTGCCATCATCAAAATTTTTTGTTCCTTTACCAAAAAAGGTCTGTATTTTATTTTTTCTGATGTAGATGGTAATTCTAAAGTGTAAGTTGACACTTCTAATTTAGGTAATGCCATAATTTTTCATCCTTTATTATAATTTAGATATCACTTTTGGTACTTGTGATAATATTTTCCTTTCAACAACATCTCTAACCCTTTCATTAACTCTTTCATTAAAAGACTTTTTAGGGTCTTTTGTTCCTAAAGTATCCCAATATCTGTAAGAAAATCCTATGTCAAGTGTTGTTACTTGATTTGTAGTGCCGTAATCATAATTCAATCCACCCACCGTTTTTGGAAATACGTCAAATAATTTAACACCCATTCTTCTTCTGTCTTGCAAGTCAAGTTGATAAATTTCAAGTGATCCCACATAATCATTATAGTAACCCATAGACCAAGATGACCTATTGAACGCTAACTCTTGCCATGCCTCAAAATACCTTCTCTCCTGTAAGTCATTAGATAAGAAAAAAGTTCCAGTTATTTCTGCAAATGAAAATCCACTCACATTTTGTCGTGGTGGGCCATACAAGTTAGTATCTGGTTCTGTATCAAGGTTTCTACCAGGCATAGTGATAGACTTACATTTCATTGATATATTTTTCATCATTTGCGGTGTTGTCATTTGATTAAATACATCAGTAAACGCATCTTCAAATTTTGTTTTACCATTACTACTTGAACCAATTTTTAGTTTACTTGGTGGTAAAACTAAAACCTCAAAACGTGATGGTCTTGCAAATCCAGAATCGTCACGATACCCTGCAAGAAAATCATTGAGTATACCAAACGCAAGTCCTCCTAGTTCCTTACCTTGAATTTTTGATGCAACTTTATTCGCAGCTGCAGCACCTATGATACCCCCTATTCTTTTAAGTGGCATTACAACATTCTCCTAGAATCTGACCATACTTCTCTTGATGATGCCTTTTTAAATTGTTGCACAGGTAACATCGTTGCAATTACAAATTCATCTGCATCTATTCTACGAAATGCAGAGTTTGTGTAACTATACAGGTATTTATGTAAAGTCGGTTGAATTAATTTTATTCTTTTTACATTCTCATATTTTACGTTTAACCTTGTAGTTTCATCAAATTTGTCATTACTACTGTAATCAGTTAACTTGTCTAGTAACTTTACTCTAAGTGGTATCGGTAGATAGTGAAAGTTGATTCCAAGAAATCCATCTGAGTATCTTTTTAGTGGAAGAACTAAAGGAAATATATCATAGTATGGTAGTTTTTGTTTAAGTTTTGGGTTGTAGAAAAACATATTCAGTTTACCAAAAAATGGTGATGCTCTACGTTTCCCATCTTGAATTAGTTTGGTGCGGTTTGGTTTACCAAATTCTATTATTTTTCTACGATACCACTCGGTGGATAAATTTCTACCACCTACTTCTTTCTTTAGAGATTGAATGTATTTACTTTGTGCCATAGTATTATTTATACTGAGGGTTCAAATGATCTTCAGTGAGTATCTTAAACTCCATATTTTGATCCTTACAATATTCTGTTGCAGACTTCCACTTCGCAGAGTTGATACCCCAATTCTGCACATCCTTATACCATTTTTTTGTTTTACGTTTTGGATTCTTTACTGGTGGTTTGGTTTGGTATTTTGGTTTGACCTCAACAATAAACTTCTTAATCGCACCACTAGATTGTCTGACTTTCATGTAGAAGTCTGGAAAGTAACGATGTATTCTACCATCCCATGGCGACCTGTAAGGTATGATGACCTCTTCGCTCCCCCATTCTAACACTGCATTGTTGTTATCACAGTAAACCATAAGTTTACGTTCCCATAGTGAACGGTAAATCACTTGAGAAGAATTACCCACATATTTTTTTGGGTTTAACGGTTTGTATCGACCTTTATATGACATAGTGTATAAATAATAAAAAAAGATTTACAAGGATATTTATATGGCAATAGGAAATGTCGCAGCTGGTCAAGTATATCAGGCTGGTCAAACTGTTCTCAAAAAACTAACTGGTCAATTATTGGGAAATCAATCTGGTGATACTGGAAAAACACCTATGACCATAGAGGTTATAGGTGGTGGTAAAACCGCAAAACCACCAGCAGAGGAAACTAAAAGTCTTTGTTTTCCGTCAGACCTATTAACTGATAACCCAGCAGAGGGTAATCATGGTCATTATATTCAATTTTTTATTAACACTCAAGAAGAAGCAAAAATAACATTTGGTGATGCACAAAGAAAAAATATAACAGATGAAATAAAAAATAGAGCGAGTCCAGCAACTTTAAAACTTCCTAAAAATATTGATGGTGCAAATCCGATTGGAATAAAAGTTTCATCTGCCGCTGCAGAGACAGAAAAACTTGCTGCAACGGTGACAAATTTTGCAAATAACAATTCAAATCTCGGATTAAAACTTCCTGATGGTTCGGAATTTAAAGTACCCACTGAGTTAATTTCAAACAAAACTCAACAGTTAACTGAACTTGGACGAAATCTCATAGATGAAACTGCTTCATTACCAGACCAAACATTAGAACTACTTGAGGAACGTGGTTTAGTAACTAAAATGAATAGTTTAATTGATTCATTATTAACTTCTTCGGATACTTCTAGTCTCAATGATGCAAAGACAAAACTAACTCAAGAGTTGCAAGATGGTAAAACTCTTGCCAAACTTACAGAAATGAAAGATGAACTAGGGTTCGTTGCAAGAGATTTTGCTGCAAATCCAGATATAATGAATTATGCAGAAAATACTATCGCAGAAATTGAAGAGGTTGCAAACCTAAATCAAGTAAATGACCAACTTATAGATTTCGGCGATGCACCACTTGATAGATTACCGTCAAATGTGCGACCTCATCCTGGCGGAGTTAATGCAAACACAGCGAAAACAACCGAAAGGGGAAACTCTGGGCCCAATAATCTGGCAAATGCAATATCTGCTGGTGAGGCAGGTAATGTAAATACAGGTAGTGAACAAAAACGAAAAGATAAATCAGTCATAGTCGAAAGATTACCAACGATAAGATTAGATACATCCATATGTCTTTTTATGCCCGCTTCAGTTGCAGTGACACACACTTCAAACTACACTGACACAGAAATTGGTGTTGGGGCAGGATTGGCGGCCAATGTACTCGATAGTTTTCAAGTAAAGGAAGATGAAACTTTCTTTGGTGCAGTGGGCAGAACAGTAAAAGATGAATTATCAGCACAAGCACTAAAATCGGCAGGAATAGGTTTACAACGTGCAGCACTTAAAGCAGTAAGTGTACTTCCGATATTTCGTGGTGCGTTACAGGTACAAGAAATGAGGGCAGGAATAATAGGTGTAGATCGTATGGAACTTGCATTTAAGGGTATCAATAAAAGAGCATTTCAATATACATTTAAAATGTTACCAAAAAGTTCTCAAGAGGCAGAGGAAATAAGAAAAATTGTGAAAGCATTTAAAATTGCAATGACACCAGAATTTGTAGATGAAACTGCTGGTGATATTGGTAGACAGATGGTTGTACCAGATACATTCAATATTCAGTATATGTATAGAACGAAAGAAAATGAATATTTACACAAAATAGAGGAGTGTGTGTTAGAGACAATGAGTGTTCAGTATGGTGGTGATCGTTATAAAACACATACAGAGAGTGGAGATGAGGGAGCACCACCAGTAGAAACAACAATCACACTAAACTTTAAAGAACTAAATATGATTACTAGAGAAAAGGTTAAAATGGGATTCTAATTATGTATTTTAGTTCATTTCCAGTTATACCGTATGACTCCAAAGGGGATTATAGTTTTAAAGAGGTATCTAACCTTCTTAGACGTATAGGTCTTCGTGCAAGTGTTAGAACAAATATTTTAATATATGATACCTATGATGTAAAAGAGGGAGAAACACCAGAGATAATCGCACATAAGTTATATGGTGATCCAGAACTACATTGGATTGTCCTAATGGTAAATAATGTAACAGATAGATACCATGACTGGCCAATGTCAACACCACAATTTCTTGCATTTGTTAGAGATAAATATTCTAATCCAGATGCGACTCACCATTATGAAATTGCACAATCATCTGGTGATGAAACAATAAAAATAAACATTGGAACTGATAACACCGATCATCCAACTGCAACGCAAATAACAAATTTTGAATATGAAGAATCAGAACAAGACAAAAAAAGGAAGATTCGTTTACTTGACCCTAGATATGTAGGAAGATTTATCTCTGAATTTAAAACACTACTAGACGAATCAGTTATCTAATGCAATATGCTGGTGAATACACTATAGAACAACTTGATCTATTTCCATCCAGTGGAGTTGGTGCGATAGATTTAAGACAAAACTTTTTAGACATAAATTTATATGAAAGTATTTTTAGTTCTTCGGTGTCAGGTACAATCAAGATTGCAACCACAGATGAGTTAGTTGCAAATTTTCCTATCGTTGGTCAAGAATTTTTAACATTAAAATTGTCCACTCCAGCTAGTGGTGGTAAAACTATCGACTTTACTCAAAGTCCTTTACTGGTTTATAAAGTAATCGGTGATGTTAAACTTGGTAATAGTGGAAAAATTATAACACTAAGATTTGCATCTCCAGAGATAATAAGAAATTATAGAGTTAGGGTGTCTAAAAGTTACAAGGACACGACTTCCAATATTGTAAAAGATTTAATGGGGGAGTCACACATAGACACTAACAAAAAATTATTTGTGGAAAGTAGTTCTGGAGTAAGAAAATTAATTTGTCCAAACGTACATCCTTTTCAGTTCATAAAAAAATTAACAAGAGAGTCTTTGTCAATAGAAAGTGGTTCACCACATTATCTTTTTTTTGAAAATTGTGATGGATACCATTTTAGAACTTTACAAAGTTTATATGGGGGAGATCAGGGGGGTAATATAGTAAGAAAATTACACGATGGAGAGGTAGACGTACTTTCTGCAAGAAGAGGTAGAATACAGGATACTTTTAATACTATGATAAGTCATGACATTCATACTGCAAACGACATGATAGGTCGTACCACCACTGGTATGTTAGGTTCTAAAGTTGTTGTGCATGATATATTTAATAAAAGTTATCAGACCACAACATTTAACTACCTTGATGAGTTTGATAAATTTGGTAGAATAGAAGGAAGAACAGCAGGAGATAATCCATTATATAGTGATGGTGCGGTTGACAGGTTTGGAAACAATGTATCATCTTTTGCAGATTCAAAATTACATTTGCATCCAACATCAAATGTTAACGACAGATTTGATGCACAACATTACGAACAAATTAATCGTGATGGAGTAGATATAAATCGCAATCCATATATGTCAAACAGAGTTGATATGTGGTTGTTGAGTAGACAATCGAGATTTGTAGAATTGTTAGATGGTATAAGTATTAGTATGCAAATTTATGGAGATACGAACATTAGAGCTGGAGATATGATTAAATTGGGTCTTTCAAACCCACTATCAGATGATGGTATAGATGCATCAACCAGTGGAGACTATTTAATTTCTAACCTACGACATCATTTTGTAAATACAGAAACCCCTATGCATTTTTCATTTGTGGGTGCAGTTAGAGATTCAAGACCAGATAAAGTAAAAGATGGTTCTCAGGTAGAACCAAAACAAAATTTTAAGTTTGAAGAAATTCAAGTAAACAGTCAGTCTACATTTAGACCATAACTAAGAGAAAGGAGAAAACTATAGTACCTTATATCATGTAAACAATTCTTAAAAGAGAGGTAACTTATGACGAACAAAACGAAACAGAAGTTGAAGAAGATGAACTTTTTATCACAAAGGAGAATTGAACCCATGAAAGATAAATATAGAAAAACTATAGGAACTTCATATGAAGACATTCAACGAATTACAGGAAGGAGTTTACGATCCCAATATTCTTAAAGCGTTTTTCTTGGCTGGTGGGCCAGGTAGTGGTAAGTCTTACGTTGTAAAACGAACCACTGGTGGTTTAGGAATGAAGATTTTAAACTCAGATGACCAATTTGAGAGACTTCTCAAAGATGCTGGTCTTGACTCAAAAATGCCACCAGAAGAAAAACAACCAAGAGATGTTGCAAGAGATCGTGCAAAAGAGATAACCAAAAAACGAAGGGATAATTATGTGGAAGGTCGTCTTGGTCTTATCATTGATGGAACAGGTAAAGACTATGATAAGATTGCATATCAAGCTCGTGAACTTGAGGGTTTAGGTTACGATACTCACATGATATTTGTGAATACATCATTAGACGTTGCACTTCAAAGAAATAAAGAACGAGACCGATCAGTTCCAGAACCACTCGCAGTAAAATCTTGGAACGCAGTTCAGAGAAACATCGGTAAGTTTAGTAATTTCTTCAAGGGTAACTTTATCATCATAGATAATAATAATAAAGATGAAGATATGATGCAACAAGTATTCAAAAGAGTGCGAGCTCTTGCAAACAAGAAAGTAAGAAATCAAAGAGGACTACAGTGGATCAGAGGAGAACTGGAAAAAAAGAAAAGAAAATAAGTCCTTGATTATAAAGGAAAATATAATTGCATAAGTCCTTGTTTTACAAGGACTTTTTTTTTGCAAAAACCCTTGACAAATGGTTGACATTACTATAGAATAGATACTGTACTAATTGATGAAAGAAGTAAATTATGAATGTAAAAACAATGAGTGAAATAGGTGGTTGGATCGGTATGATACTGATTCACGGTGCGACAGTTCCTACCACTATGAGTGTGATTCTAGGTTATTCAAGTGAGTTACCACCATTGAGTATGGTGTTACTTGTTTGGTCTGGATTGTTTTTATTCCTACTACGAGCTGTCGTTGCGAAAGATACTCTCTACATTGTGTCTAATGCGATAGGTTTTTTCTTTAATACAATACTATTAACTCTAATAGTTTACTAAAAAGGTTATATTATGAAAGTCATAGTCACAGGTTACATGGATACACTTAGTGTTGATGAGGGGTTTGATGCTGGAGTGGTTTTCCCTAGTACAAAATACAGTGTGAACGTGGGAGACATGGTGGTTGCTGTTGCAAATACCAAAAACGGAGTGGAAGGAATGATGATTCAGGCTGACTCAATAGTTCCCAACTACATGGCAAAACGAATTTTTACTAGAAAAAAACAAAAACGAAGTAATAAGTCTGCCATTGGTGGAACTCCCATAAAACGATTTACCATTCCTAACAAAAAAGTGGGCATATTTCAAGGTGGTGTTGTTGGAAGGAAAGATGGTTCACAAGATATGGTAAAGAATTATGTGTTTGGGGAAGGGTAAATTGTGAGAAATAAAATTTTGACACTGATTGCAAAAATGATAGTCAATACGTCACTCAAGACCGCAGAAGATTTTGAGAGACTACTTGGTTATCTGATACAGGACAAGTATAGACAAGAGGGTAGAGAATGAGAGTGTGGGAGAAAAATCCAAATATGTTAGTTCCATACTATCTCATGTTCTCATATTTGTATTACGAGAAAAACATATCTCTGATTGAGGACACAGAGTTTGACAAACTATGTCAGACACTACTAGAAAAATACGATAGTGTGGAACATATGCATAAACATCTAGTATCAAAAGAGTCCTTGACCGCAGGGACAGGATATGATATAGTATATACTAATATGATAAAAAATAGTGCAATGAAGTTGAAGGAATCTTGGAAATGATGATATACACACAGACATCTTTTAAACACAAGAAAAAGAAAACCAAGAGTAGGAGAAAACTTGCAGAGACATCTGCATATTGGGAGTGGAGAAAGAAACATGGTACACACCCATCTCAGTTGAGAAACAAAAAGAAAGATACAAGTGTTTATACAGGTGAAGATACAGTGAAACGAGAGACACCATACATTCCGAGTCTGGAGTCAAGTTGGGCTCCATGTACAAAGTCAAAGAATACTTCATACACAGGTGGTAATATGGTGGGTATTGGAACACTACACAAGTCTAATGCGATTCCGATATTCTCAGATGATGATGCAAAAGACCTGTCTAAGATGCGAAGGTAAGTTATTGATTTTAAAGGAAAAAGAAATTGCATAAGTCGTTGATTTTAAAGGAATCTTTTTTTACAAAAACACTTGACAAATACACTAGAGTAGGGTATCATTATTATATTGATTGATTTTGAGAGGTAAAAAAATTATGAGTTATATTTCTACTGAAGATGTGAAGAAGATTAGAGTTGCTTTGAAAAACGAGTTCGGTAAAAAACTGAAGTTCGCTGTTCGTAAGAGTCCGAGTTGTCATTCTGTTAGTGTTACACTCAAGTCAGGAACAGTTGATTTTTCTGACCTTATGAGAAATAATACTTACGAACAAGTTCAAGTCAATCACTATCATTTACATAACTATGGTGTTCACCAAAGTTTGTTTGAGAAGATTGTTGAGATAATCAAGACTGCACCAAGTAAAGAATGGTATAACGACAGTGATCCGATGATTGACTATTTTGATGTTGCGTTTTACTTTGATTTGAATGTTGGTGATTGGGATAACCCTTACAAGAAGGTTGCATAATGAACGAGATGATGGAAAAAAACTTAAAGGCTGCGACAATGGAACAAGTCGCAGTCATTCACACGGTTGACAAAGACCGTCCACAGACTGTTGCGATGGTTTATGTTGAGAAAGATTGGGACGACTACAAGAAGGCAGAGTATGCTTTCATGGAGACTACTTCTATCGTGATGGGTTGGTGGAACAGTCCTAATGTAGTTCCAATGTTTGAAAATGAACACACGGTTCGTTCTACACAGTTTGGTGACCAAGTTCTAATTGGTAACATAAAGTAT
>VTLG01003321.1_pt1 | contig 10426 bp, 13 predicted proteins | sample 4694571 | NCBI WGS metagenome assembly VTLG01 (sample SAMN12604809, study PRJNA352737) | marine metagenome | biome: ENVO:00000447; feature: ENVO:00000209|ENVO:00000569|ENVO:01000036; material: ENVO:00002151; isolation source: viral sequences binned using virsorter ... | reverse complement strand
ATTAATGTTTTTATCTCTGCTGCTGTTTGATCTGCTGTCGCACCTGTCTCAATACCATCTAATTTAGTTCCATCGGTGGCTACGTCACGACCATCAACAGTTCCAGTAACAGTAATATTTCCTGTTATATCAACATCACTGGCTGCTGATCCATTTCCAAACTGAAAACCTCCAGTATTATTTATTTGAAATCTACGTTGTGAATTTGTTTGATCAGTTATAGTAAATGCACCATTTGCATTTCTTATGTCATAATCTGAATTATTGTCATTATCAACTAAAAGGATTCTTGGGAAAGCACTTTCAATTTTTAAATTTCCACCTGTAGTTATACCTCCGCTTGTAATTATATCTTGCGATCCAAAGTTAGGATTTATTTTTGTACCTGCGATGGCAGCACTAGCGTTTATATCAGCATTAACAATACTTAGGTCAGATATGTTTGCACTGGTAACAGTAATTGCTGTAGGTAACGCTCCAGTAGCAAGTTTTGTTAAATCAATCGCAGCATTACTAGCTATATTCGCATTATCAATCGCTCCAGCATTAACAACAATATTTGCACCATTACTTGAAACTGTTACATCTCCTAAATTTCCATCATTAAAAGTTCCCTGTGGACCTGCTGTTTTTACAGTAACAACACGGGTTTCTCCGTTTACTGTAACTGTATTTTTTGTAGTTGTAACATTAACTGAAGTCATGTCGTGTATCCTTCACTTACATATATAGTACCTTCTAAATAATATTCTTTCGACCCTGAAGGATCAGTTAATAGAACATCATATTTTAAAATATCAGGAGAGAATGTAGCTGTTTGTGTGTCTGTCAACGCTATAGAAACAGAACCAGCAGCACGATCTGTATAAGTTGTTGCAAAATCTGCATATTTTGTGGTGCGTGTTTCTTCCCAAACCTGTGCTTCTACCGTAAATCCAGTTAAATTTATTGCTGCATCGTTTCCATCTTTAAACAATAAAGGAATACTATGATCCGACCTACGTTGTAACGTAAAGTTATAAGTACCAGGTTGGATTGCCATTAGCTATAGGGTGAAGTGCCGAGGATGTCTGTTTTCCATTGTGCTTTCAAAGCATCTGTATCACTTGCAGCAGCTATACCAGAATCAGCAGGGGCATCTCTTAATGCTTGTTTTTTAGCAACAATATCAGTTGTACTAGCACCAGTTTCTAAAGCTTTTTGAAATTCAATATCAAGTTCTGCTAACTTTGGTGTTCTTGCTGCTCTGATTTTAGCTTTATGAATTTCTCTGGCTTTCGCCATGTCAATGCCAAATCCCATAATTTACTCCGTATAAGTCCAAGCATCTCTGAAACTCCTATCTGTAGGAATTGCAGATTTATTAACAGTATAAACTGTCTTACCGCTAGGACAATCTTTATCTTTAATTTGATCTAATGTTAAATTACAATTATCTGCTGGAATAACAATAGAAATACTGCCGTCATCATTAGTATATATAAATCGAAAATCAGAATTAGCCATTAGTTTTTTCTTTTATTATATAGTACCTTTTACTGATCGCCAAAAACAACAGCATGAACAATAGGTCTATCTGTAAAATTTCCATCATCAGTAGTAAAAACATTAAATCCTGAGGTTGTATATTCACTAGTATTACTGCCAGCATCAGAATCTTCAACTGTACTTATCAATACTGCAAAATTTCCATTAGCCATATTATTTGTAAAATCAAACCCATATCTTCCTGTGCCGTTATCAGTAATCGAACTTATATTAAAACTATCTGTTATAGAAACTGTACCTGTTCCATCAAAACGAACCCAAGCTTTTGCTCTTCCTTGTGCTACCTGCTCAGGTGTTGAATTATTAGCACCGTTTATATCCTGTAAGTTGTTTACTTTTAATGTTGACATAATTAATCGCCAAAGAAAGCAAGAAACACCCTACCTACTTCATCTAACGTACCACCAGAACTCCAAGAGTTAGTTGTTCTAAATTTACAAGCACTTACAGTCATTTCATCGCCATCACTATCATCATCTACATAAACAATCATATTACTATCTGATCTTGAAAAACCAAACACAGGACAATAATTTGCATTTCCTAATGGATTACTAAAAGTGACTGTATATTTACCCTCACCATTATCAGTAACAGAACTGACATTAAAACTATCATTAATACTTAAATTATTACCCGCAGGTACGCCTTCACCACCATTGACATTGACCCATGCTTTTGCGCTTCCAGATTGTAATGGTGCTAAAAGATCAGTGCCTCCAATATTTTGTAAGTTGTTGACTTTTAATGTTGACATAACTTAAAAAATAGCTACACAGAGTCTTGAACCATCACTTTTTTTTCCACTATCCATTGGGTGATAACATAACATCCTTATAGCAGTTGTAGTAGGTGCAACTCTGTTAGTCCAATATACATGCATATTTGGGCTATGACCTGTATTTACTGTTCCATCATGACCGACAGTAAAAGCATAATTAGCATCAGAAAAGGCATTTTGAAAAACAATACTAAAATCTCCCTGCCCATGATCTGTTATTGAACTTACATTAAAACTAGAATTTATACTTGGCGTACCAGAACCGTTAAAACGTACAAAAGCTCTTACATATCTGCCCACTTCTGTGCCAGCACTATTTTTAACAACAGGTAATGTGCTTGTCGTTAAACTTTGTATATTAGCAACATTAAGAGTACTCATTTAAACCACACTCCAAGTTTCACCAGAACCAACAGTAACAACTACGCCTGAGTTTATCGTGATTGGGCCAAAACTTCCAGCATTTTTACCGTTTGTTATTGCATAACTTGTTGTTATTGTCTGATCGTTTTCCCAAAAAACTTGGTTAGTACCGCCACCAGTTGCACCACCAGCTACACCCCAACTTAACGTTCCAGAGGTGTCTGTAGAAATAAGAGCATAGCCAGCAACAGCAGGGTTTGTGGTAGGTAATGTAAGGGTTAAATTAGCTGCAAGAGCACTAGGTGCTTTGATACCAACATATTGAACAGAACCACCTGTTGCAGCAGATGTTGGTTCTGAAAATCTAATTTCTTTTTGATTATTAACAGTCAAACCATTTTGATCTACAAAGGCAATTTCAGCTTGGTTTGCAACTAAGCCTATCTGGTTTGTTCCTTTTTTATAAAGTCCTGTGCCACTATCACCAAAATTAAAAGATGGAGCAGATGTAGAGCCAGCGGATGAAGTTAATACACCTGTCATCACACCACCAGCTTTCAGAAGTAATCCAAGGTTTGTTTGTGCAACATCTCCTATTATTGTAAAACCATTATTTGCTTTATTTCTGATCTTTAATATCTGTGATGTATTACTTACTTCATTAACGTGTAATTGATATGAATTAAGACCAGAAGTTGGATCACCACTACCAGATTGCAAAGTCCTTAAAGCATCAATTACTTTTTGCAATTTTGTTCTTACTTGCAGTCCTGTACCATTATCAACGGTAAAAGCTGTCCCTCCTTGATTGTCAAGATGATCTCTTGCCATTAATTAAGCTCCTTTACCATATCCTAACGCTTGAAAGGAAAATTTCACATCTATTACCGCATTTGATGAATTTTTAAATACTATTGTAAATCCTGTTCCTAATACATTACTTAGTACAAAAAATGCTCCAGAAGGTAGATCATAAGGTGAAATGCCAATAACAGGAATAAAAGCAGTAGTAGATCCACCTATATCACTTGTTCCTGTAAAAAATCTATTGGCAAAAACTATATCAACACCATTAACTGAAGTACCAGATTGAATTGGTGTGCTTATAACATTTCCTGATGAGATGTATTTATTTTCTACCCTTGATGGTAAAGAAGCATCAAACCCTAATTCTAAAAACTTTATATTTTCATTTGTATCAACAGAAATAAGATTACCTCTAAATTTAAAATATCTACCAACAAAAGATCCATTTCTTAAATTAACAAAGCTTGTATATGTAGAATTATCATTTGATGTTCGTACTGTTAATCTACCTTTTAATCTATCAACAGCAGCACCATCAAAATTTACCCTTGCATCCAAATCAGGAATAGAATCAAATTGATCTGATATATTAAATCCTTCACTTTTTATATGTCTTTTTAATCTTAAATTCTGATAAGCAGCACCTAAATCAAGAGTATTTGCAAAATCATATGTGCCAGTTAAATTATTAGCTGGATTTGTAAGCTGCAAAGCACCAGAAACAACGCTTAAATTTGTTTTTGTGCCACTAAATGCTGTTTGTTCTCTTTGTTCTTTGATAACAAGTTCATCTTCTGTTTCTGGTAATGCAAATTCTACCTTTGCTTCATTTGCTGATAAATTACCTGCTAAATCTTCAAACTTAATACTATAAGTACCAGCTAAAGCAGGTACAACAACTTCTGTTGTATTACCATTACTTGTATCAAGATCAATAGAATTACTAAAAGTAGTGCTTGCAAGTGTTGTAGTGGAATGTCTTATCAAACATCTACCACCAAATATGACATCTTTTGCTAAAGCCAAATTCCAACTGAGTCTTACCTGATAATTATTAATAGGCTCTAATTCTAGTCCTGTGGGTTGTTCTGGTAATGCAGATAAAGCATTTACAGCAATATTAGCTTCTGTTGGTGTGTTTGATCTTTGGCCTAAAGCGTTGACAGTAAAAAGCCGTATATCATACGATCCAGCTTCAAATTCTGTCTGTACAATCTCAAATGTTGTTTCTTGTGTATTAACAAGGGTAAAGTTATCTCCGTCTCTTCGATATTGCAATGTATAACCAGAGGCACCATCTACTGCTTGCCAATCAATAAATACTTTTGGTACTGCTCTATTATTAATAACAACAATTTTTTCTTCAAGAGTTAGACCTGATGGCGGTGATAATATTGCAGTGAGTAAACTTACATTCCGTGCTGGTAATTGCTCACCATCTTCTACTGCTGCATATTTATCTTGGTTATGACTTAAAGCAGTAATAGCATATGTTTTTTTAGCTGTTTCTTTTATATTTATTACTCGCCAATTAGTTACAGATAAACTACCTGATTCAAAGATATATGGACTATTAACAACAGGAGCAGATGAAAAAGCACTAGAAACATTAACAACAGTTTGGTTATTTGAATAGCTAGATATTGTTTTAGTTTCCACTGTTCCATTGCTAAGTAAACAACTAATAGTTGGTGAATCACTAATATCAGGTTGATTTGTGTCATTAACATTATCAATAGTTATTTGATCTATATTTGAGTTACCTTGACTTGAGCTAACTGCTTTTACTACACCTCCTCTTCTTGTTGCTGCTTTGACTCTATCTGCAATACCAATAATACTACCTATTTGAACAACAGAACCAGCAGCAATGTTAGTTTCAAAAGCACAGCTTTCAGTAGCAGTTTGTTGTGTATTTAAAAACCATTTACCAACTCTTTGTGCCTGACCTCTTGATGTCGTTCCAAATGTTCTAATAGTATTTATGTGTTCGCCATACTTTGCTATCGCTGCCGTATCTTTTACAGTTACATAATCTAATTCTTGAGTTTCTAAATCAAAATAACTAATATTTATAATCGTAAATCTTGTTTTTAAAGAACTACCACTATAAACAAAACTGCCATCCACAACATTTGCATTGTTAAATACGTAATCAAAAGAAACTGTGCTTGGATTAGCAAAATCTTTTGGTGCGTCTTGTGATATTTTTATTGTGCCTTCTGAATAAAACGGCATTGCTCTCATTACAGAACAAATATCGTTAATAACTTTTAATGCTTCTTGTTGTGTTCTTATATTTACATTTAAAGAAAATCTAGGTTCTTGACCACCTTGCCCATCATCAACTAATTCACCACAATATTCACTGACTTTACGAAAAACAAATTTATCTAATGATGACTCTGATAAATTACAACCATATCGACTATCTATTAAAAGATCATAAAGTATCCATGCTGGGTCACTTGTCCATTCCTTATCAGCTTTAAAAGTACCGTTAAATGTACCGCTATAAGTTATTCTGCCTGTTGCAAGCTCAACTGTTGCATTATGTGGAATTTTTATCTTCTTACCTCTTATACGTAAAACCCTTGATGGTAAAGATGGAAATTCCTCCGCACTAAAACGTAATGAAGTATAGGCAACGTTTGGGTAATTATTTGATTCTTCGATAATTTCAGTAACACCACTTAATCTCATTGCATTAAAAGTATTATTATCACCTTCATCATTTGTTCTAGATACAGTAATAGTTATCGGAAAAAATGCACCTGATTGACCAATAGGTGTTGTATTGTAACCAGTTACCTCAGAAAGCCTTATACCATAATCACGACTATAAGATGAATTACTTTTTCCTTGTACTAAATTACTATGAATTTGTACTTGAGAACCATTGTTAGGGTTTAATAAAACTAAAACTCTAACTTGAGTTGATTTTCTATTTCCAGACTCAGTATCTATTCTAAAAAATTGGTCAAATTTTACTCTTACTCTAACTTTATCTACATTTATATTAGTAATTTGTACAGATCGTGTTGTAACAGATCCACCTTGCGGAAAACTTACAAGCTGTCCAATATCACCCCCTGTTCTTTCAGTAGATTGTATTTCTGCTGCTGGTAATACTTCATTATTATCAGTACCTTGTTGAAATTTAAAATCAACACTGTCATAATTAAAATCTGCTGTTGCTGGATTGTTTACATCAGCATCACTAGCTAAAACTGGTTGATTATTTAAAAATAAATCTTTTAGAAAAGAATTTTTATATGCTGTAGATGTTTTATCTGTAATACTATTTTTATGTGCTGTAGCACTAAGTTCTATTTCACCTTCACTTAAAATATCAACAAGAGTAATAAAATCTATTGATTTTAAAGCTTCATTAGGTAGTGGTGCATTTTGTTGGTAAACTAATTCACCTTGCTCAGATGTTATTATTTGTCGCATAAAACTACCAAAAACCATTTCTAATTCACCACCTGTAAAGTATCTATATTTGCACTTACAGTATTTGTTCCAATCAAAGTTTCTCCATATACAATATTTATTGGTACACCTTGTTTTGCAATATTAGTCGTTCCATCAAAAGTAAAACTTGGGTCTTGTTCGTCACTACCAAATGTAGGTGGTGTAGGTGCTGGAAATAATAACTCCGAAACTCCTTGAATTAAAAAACTTGTTCCTAAAGCTGTTAATGTTGTTGCCCATGTTGTGGCTGCTATACCTAAAAAAGTGGCTCCTGCTACCGCTGCTCCTGCTACTGCTGCACCTGCAAATGCTGCACCTGCTGCTAGGAAAAACAATAATTCTCCATGAACAACGGGTATTATTTTTATATCGCTTTCTGTTTGTAAATCCAATAATTCCTCTGTAATTCTTACCTTACCTGCCATTACACAATATTCTTGTGTTTTTATATGGTCTGCTACTCCATCAAAATTATTGACTAAGAAACTAAAAGCCTGTCTAGGAGTTGCTACATCTATATCAAAAGTAGACTGTCCTATAAACTTTCTTAATCGACCATAAATAGTTAATTTAATCATCTACCTCTGCTGGATCTAATTTAATAATAGATTCTGTCTTTGGATCTACAAGATAAAAAGGCAAATCATTATACTTACAACTAATTTTATCAGTATGACTAAATTCAAACAATCCATCAGGATGGCTATGAACAATACCTAAAACTTCACCTTGATCTTCTCCATCTGCCCAATCTAAAGGATCTATAACAAAAGACTCCTCCTTATAAGCTTTTGATATGTTTTTGCATTTCCAGTATGTATGCTTACCATCTATATCTAAAACAAGACCACAACACTCTTCTGGGTAACACTCTGTAGCGTGTTTATAAGCCTCTGTAGCCCATGTATTACAAGTCATTAGATAAACGTACCAGCAGCAGGGAATAAATCTCTTGTAACTATTCTTGCAGGTATTTTTTTATTTTGCATATCTAGTACACTAACTAACTCAAACTGTACTATCTGCCTATTTTCCACGGCCTTTCTATCAATGTAATAAATTCTATCCTGTAATCTATCTGTACTAGGAGTACCAAAAGGATTGTCTCCAACAAAATTTGCATTATCAAGTGCTGAAGCTAATGGTAAAAGTCTTGTTACTTTTGCATTTAACAAATCATTACCAGGAGTAACAGTGTTAACAACATTTAAAAAATCACTCATAGTCATAACTGTTGTATCTTTTGTTATACCACCTAAATTACTAAATGTAAGAGTAGGTCTTGGAATTGTGCCTTTACTTGTATCTTCAAAACCTTCTACTTTTACAGCTACTCTTTGATAGCTATTTCCATTAAAAATAATCTGCCCAAAGTTATTTAAATTTGCACCAGCATGAAATCTAAATACAGTATCTAAATTATTTGGGTTATCAGTTGGTATATGTAAACCGACAGTAAGTTCAAGTTCATATAACTCTATAACAGAACTTGGATTTATTTTATTTAGTTCAGCAAACGGTATTGCCATTAGGGTTCAAATACTTCTCTAAATGTACAAGTAAGTGTAACTCTGTCTAAAAAAGGAACAGAAGTAGGATAGCTCTGACAAACAAAGTTTTTTGTTACGTTTTCATTTGGAACGAGAAAAGTAAATGACGCACCATCTGTAATCCTATCGTTAAGAAAATTAACAGCAGTTGTAGATTCTGTTTGAGATAGATCAAACTTAAGATTTAAAGTTATAGGATTTTGATTCAAACCTTCTGTTAACCTTTGCTCAAAACCATCTCCAAAACTTATAACATTAACTGCTGGTTGTCTTGTGATCGTGTAATTATATTTAGGATTAGCAATAGGAAAAGCTGCCATTAGCTTAATAAACCTCCAACTCTTTTTTCATTGATTATTACAGCTTGAACTGCTGCTGCAAGCTGATCACCAAACTCTCTAGCATTTTGATCGTCACCTTGAACATTGGAACCAGACGCATCTACATTTACTACAACATTTGTAGAACTGCCACCTAGTTCATGATTTGGTGTAATCATTCCAGAAGAACCAGGTGTAAACATTTCTGGACCACGTTCTCCAACTATATAACTCTTACCTCTACTAACAGGTCCACCTTCTGCTCTAAAAAATTTACCAATTCCAGGAAGTCCACCAAGGAAAGAATTAACACCAAATTGAATAAGTGATCTTTGAATTTGTGTAAATACACTACGAGCAACATCTCCAAGAGTTTTAGTTCCTTGTATTGCACCTTCAAGAGCGTCAACAATTCCTGTCTCAATAGAATTGGCAATACTGTCATATAATGCATTTGTTTTTTCTAAAGATTTTTTCAAATCTTCATTTTCTAATTTTGTTATTTTTGTTTTTAAAGCAATACTTTCCTGTTCTTTTTTTGCTTTCATTAATAAAATAATTTGATCATTAAGTAAATCTCTATTTTTTCCTCTAGCTGTTCTTACTTTTTCAACTAATTCTACTATTTGTTCATTATCAGTTACTAGTTTTGCTTCTGCTAATAAATTTGATCTTTCAAATCCTATAGTTCTGTTATCTTTTCCTTTTCCAACCTTGTCAAATAATCCAGCAATTCCAGCACCTAATCTAGTAAAGAATTTACTCATTTCATTTGTAAGATTTTGACTACTATTTGCAAAATCTTGTAAAGCTTTAACGCCATCTTCTCCTATTAATTTTGCTGTTTCTTGAACTGCAAGATTATAAGCTGCTTGTTTACCTTCAGTCTTTTCTACTAATTGTAAATATTTTTCTGTATCAGTTCCTAACAATCCAAGAGATTTAGAAACCTGATTTATATTTAATGTCTCAGGGTCTAAAGCTCTACCTAATTGTTTTATGCCTTCGACAGCAGTAGTAATTTGTTGAAGAGCAGCAGTAGCAACAAGACCTCCTGCAAAACCACCCATCTGTCCACCAATTTTAGTTCCTGCAAAACCACCAGCAAAACCAAATGCACCTCCTAATGGCCCTTGTCCAAATAACAAGGGAAATGCACCAGAAATTAAACCACTAGATAATGCTGCCCTATTACTTCTACCATCAAATTGATTAGATCTGTTTGCTTGAGTTTGTGTGGCAACATTTATTTTATTTGTTTTAACTTGTTCATTTCTTGTTTTTAAAATACTTTGATCTGTTTTTAAAATTTTATTTTTAATAGCTAACTCTTGTTTGAGAATTTTTAAGCTAGCTTTTGTAATTTGTATATTCTTTTTACTAAAATTATCAGTTTCTTTATTAAATAACCTTGCTTTTTTTAAAGCCCTATCTAGCGGACCATCGTTTATCCTAAAATTTATATTTACACCGTAATTAGCCAAGATAAATACAAAACTTTATTTTAGTGTACCGCTTTTAATGTTTTCTTGCTCGTGATTTATCTTTTGCATTTTGTATTGCTTTATCTTCTAATTCTT
>VTLG01013849.1_pt1 | contig 10427 bp, 13 predicted proteins | sample 4694571 | NCBI WGS metagenome assembly VTLG01 (sample SAMN12604809, study PRJNA352737) | marine metagenome | biome: ENVO:00000447; feature: ENVO:00000209|ENVO:00000569|ENVO:01000036; material: ENVO:00002151; isolation source: viral sequences binned using virsorter ... | reverse complement strand
CCAATGACGATATACTTAAAACATTAGCAGGCATTAACACTAACTAATCATGGCTACTAACACCGTTGCTACAAAGCAAACTCATACCGCAGCTAATAATGCCAGTGGTAATACTTCTGGTCCTTATTCAATATCTTTTGATTACTTATTAGAAAGTGATGTAGAAGTAAGAGTTGGTAACACCTTAAAAACACAAACAACACACTATACATTTCCTAGTAAAACTTCTATTCAGTTTACTTCTGGTAATTTTCCTACATTAGGAACCACGATAGAAATAAAAAGAAATACTGATATAACAATACCTAAAGTAGATTTTCAAGATGGTTCTGTATTAACAGAATCTGATTTAGATAACAACAGCAAACACCTGTTGTTTGGTATGCAAGAAACTAAAGAAGATACAGAAAGTCTTGTAAGTACCTTTGTCGGTCCTAATGCTCCTACAGGTATTTCTAATGGTGCTAGATGGTATGACACAGTATCAGGTCGTACTTTTGTTTATTACGTTGATACAGATTCAGCACAGTGGGTAGAAGCAAACCCTCCTTTTGACTCAGAAGGTGCAACATTTTTACAATCAGGAACAGGTGCTGAAGTTAGAACTATTGCTAGTAAACTTAAAGACGTTGTAAACGTAGCCGATTTTGGTGCTACTGGTGATGGTACAACTAATGATACAACAGCCATACAAAATGCTATTGATAGTTTAGGAGATGTTGGAGGAGTTGTAGAGTTTAACGTAGGTACATTTGTAATAAATCGAACTTTAAACCTTAAAAAGAAAATACATTTAGTAGGTAAAGGTGGATATTTTTTAAATCAATTTATTGATAATGCATTTACTGTTGGTGGTACAACCATAAAGTTAGAAGCTAATAGTGGTACAGATAATAATGGTACTGATATGTTAAAAGTACAGCTAGATGATGCGTCTACTGGATCAGATTATAGATCTCATTGTTCAATCCGTAATATACACTTCTTTGGAAATAGAAGTAATAAGCAAAACCCAACTGACACTACAGCTGGAACTGTACTTAACAGTAGTGGAAACGGAATTGTTTTATCTGGTGTGAGATACGTCACTTTAGAAAATGTAATAGTTACTAAATGTGCTGAAGATGGTTTAAAATTGCAATCCTATGCATATTCATCAGGAACAGTATCAACTAATAATATTGATATAAGAGCTTGTGCTTTTCATTCAAACGGAAAAAATGGAGCGACACTTGCTGGCGGTGACAGTATTATGGATTCATGCACAGTTGGATATAATGCTAATAGTGGTTTAACAGTTACTGGATTTGGTATTATTTCAAACTCATTAGTTTGGGATAATTTTGATAATGGTATTTTTGTTCAAGGTAGTTTAGAAAATGTAACAATAGTAGGTAATAAAATTTATGATAATGACCATGTAGGTATTTATTTAAACGATAATAATTCTTTTAATAGTGCAATACCTACAAGTAATATTAATTTAAATACTAATGTAATAACTAAAACAGCACATGGACTTTCAATAAATGATCAACTTAAATATACAAGCAATGGAACTAATATTACTAAAGCCTCTAGTACTGCTATACCAGACGGAACAATACTATTTGTAAAAACTGTTCCAAGTGGAGATACTTTTACATTATCTGAAACTGCTGGTGGGGCTGAATTAAACCTTGATGGTGCTGGTAATAATAATCAAAGATTTTTAAAAATTAATATTTTAGAAACTGCAACTGCAAGTATTACAGCTAATAAAATTATAAGAAATGGAGGTAACAGTAGTACCGCAAATCTTGGTGGTGAATCTTCTGGAATTTTTATTAATACTGTCGCAACAAATGAATTAATAATAAATGGAAATGAGATTGGTAACTCTGACGATTTATGGAATACAAATAAATCTTATACTACAGGTAACAGAGTAATGAATGCAGGTAGATTATACGAAGCTACTGGTGCAGTAAATCTTGGTCAAGCTGCTCCTACTCATCTTTGGTCTGGTACGGAGTGGTCAAACAGTACTAATTACTCAACCGATACCCACGTAAAAGCTAGTAATAATAAAATATATAAAGCTACAACTACTATAAATAGCGGTGGTACAGAGCCTTCACACTCTTCTGGAACAACTAATGGCTGGCTATTTGTTGCAAATGCTGATTGGGTAAATACAGATAAAAAAACAGTTCAAGATTATGGTATTTATTTTAATACAACACAAACACTGATAAGAGGTTTTGCTGGTAATGATATTACTAGGAATTTTACAGCCAATATATTTTTACAACCAAATACACAACCAATAGTAATTACTTCTACTGCATTTGAAGCTCTTGAAGTGCAAGGTGATATAACATCTATAGCTGGTAATTTACATATAAAACCTAAATCAGGAGAAGAGGGCATAAAGGTTATTCCTGATGGGGCCATTGAAACGTATTTTAATAATCAAAAACGTACAGAGACTAGCAATGCTGGAATGATTCTTACTGGTCTAACTGGATCTAATCCAACTCTTGAAATACGTCATTCTAATATTAATGTTGCAGGTGAAGTAATTAGAATTGCTAGAATTGATAGTCCAACTGTTAGATACCATTCAATAAATGCCTCAAACTCTAATGTTACTGATAATAATTTTATTAAAATTAGTATTCATGATCCTCAAGATACAGGAGCATCACCAGCAAACACAGGTCGAAACGACCAAATAGTTATAGATGATGATACGGTTTCGTTGAGATTTGATGGAGCGGAAAAGTTAGCTACAACTTCAACAGGAATAACAGTAACTGGAAGTGTTACGGCTTCTGCTGGTGCAACATTTGGTGGTGCAGTATTCGATACAGATGGAAATCTAAATACAACAAAATCAATAACAATTACAAATAATCAACCTGGCTTAGAATTTGTTGATGCTAATGATAATCCTGACTTTATACTTCAAAATCGTGGCGGTCTTTTTACAATTAGAGATACAACCAATAATGCAAATAGATTTTTTGTAAATGCATCTAGTGGTCAAGTTCAAGTTACGGGCGGTATTTTACCTAGTGCAGATAATAGCAACGCATTAGGTTCAGCCTCACAACGATTTACAACTTTACATTCTGCTGCTTTAAATACAGGTGATATAAATATGTCTAACCTTAACGATAGTGGTAATGAAGTAGATGGCAGTAAAGGTTCTTGGACTTTACAAGAAGGTGCTAACGACTTATTTTTAATCAATCGTGTAAGCGGTAAAAAATACAAATTTAATCTTACAGAAATTAACTAAATACAAATGTTAATAACAAATTTGATTATAAAGATAAAGTTGCTGATTCAGAATCTAAATAATATAATCAATTTAAAAATCTAATATTATGGCAGTAGTAAAAAAATGGCAAGTAAATACTTGTAAACGTGATTTATCAGATGGATTTATCACAAAAGTAATTTATCGTTTAAAGGCAATTGAAAATAATATTGAGATAGAAAATACTAGACAAACAGGAGAAGTTACTTTTACAAAACCGTCTTCATTACCTTCTGATTTTATTCCTTATAAAAAAGCAGTAGTTGATTCTGATGGTAATATTACTGAAGCTGGTACACCAGATCACGACACTATAATAGGTTGGGTTAAAGCAAAAATAAATTTAGACGCAACTAATAATGAGTATGATAAATCTGTAGCTGAACGAGAAACTATTATGGATAATGCAATAACATTAGCAAAAACTTCTGTAACTGAAGATGGGACACCTTGGGATGTTTTAGTATAATTAAATTATGGCTTTAAATTTTCCTGCTTCTCCATCTACAGGTGATGTTCATAACGCGTCAAATGGTTTGCAATATCATTTTGATAGTGTCAAATGGGTTTCTCAAGGAGCATATAACACCTCTACTATAAATACCCTTAACTTTACACAAACTGGCACAGGGGCTGTTAGCAGGTCAATACAAAATAAATTACAAGATGTAGTATCGGTTAAAGATTTTGGTGTTACTGGTGATGGAGTAACTGATGATGGTGCAAACATTCAAATTGCTATAGATGCTGCTGCTAATAAAAAATTATATTTTCCTAGTGGAACTTATAAAATTACAGATAGACAAATAAGTTTTGTTAATCCTATTCATGTCATTGGAGATGGTAAAGGAACTGTTTTACAAAGCACTATTTCTGATGGTTCATCAACCACCCAGTGTTTTAAAATTAGTTCTAGTAACGTAACTTTAGAAGATATATCAATAGATAGTAGAAATGGAGATGCAGATGGTAGTGACGTTACAATATTAATTCAAAGCAGTTCAATTGCTGGTTTCATAAACGACACATTATTTAGAAATGTTCATATAACAGGTGGAAACACTTTAATGACTTCTGGTAATTTAATTGGTATGCCTTGTAATCATGGTGTATTAATTTCTGATAATACTAATATAAGAAGATTAAAAATAGATAGCTGTCATTGGGAAAAGTTACGTATAGGATTTTTTACAACAAACTTTTATGGTGATCCTACTGATGGTGATATTAGTTGCAGAGACATAACTATTATTAATAGTTCTTTTACAGATTATGGTTTAAGACCTTTTATTTTTAATACTAATTTTGTTAACTCAGGTAAAACTTTTGCATTTGATGGTGTAAAAATTATTGGATGCCATTTTGCAAGACTAATAGGAACTGATCCTGAACAAAGAAGTACATATATAGGTGGTGATGGTGTTCGTAATTTAACAATAAATGGATGTGAATTTCGCGATCTGATTGAACCAAATGACGGAGTAGTGCATATAGAAAATCATTCTGATAATTTTATATGTACCAACAATACTTTTATAAATTGTGCTAGTGGTATAACATATTATTCTTTATCTACAAAAGCAATAATAAGTAATAATATAATTTTAGCTAATACAAGAAGAAGAGAAAAAGTAAAAGTTGGAGGAACTTTAGTTTTTACTGTAGCGACTAGTGATATTTCTACTGCAAACAACACAGTAACTATAAATAATCATGGATATAATACAGGAGATCCAGCTTTATATAATGATGGTAGTGGTGCTGCTATAACTGGATTATCAGATGGTACAGTTTATTTTGCTATTAAAATAGATGCTAATACATTTAAGTTAGCAACTAATTTTTCTAACGCGACAACTAATACTGTTATTAATTTAACTGGTACAGGTAATAATACCCAAACATTTTCACGCGATAAAGTAAGTACAGGAAATAATACCATAGAAATAGAAGGGCATGAATACGAAACAGGAGATCCTATTGTTTATGACAAAGGTGGTCATCCACTTGGTTCAGCGGATCCTGCTGTAATAATTACAGGTTTAACTAGTGGTACAACTTATAATGTAATTAAAGTAAATGAAAAGTTATTTAAACTAGCAACCTCATATAACAACGCTTTAGCTGGTACAGCAATTAATTTAACTAGTGTTGGAAACGATCATCAAACTTTTGGTAGTGAGCCAAGTTATTTTCCAGAAGAAGCAACTGTAGCCACTAGTGCTGTTTCTACTGCAAACAATACAATAACTATTAGCAATCATGGTTATCACACAAAAGATCCAATCTTATATGAAAATGGTGGCGGTGCTTCAATTACTGGTTTAACAAGTGGTCAAGTATATTATGTTGTAAAAGTAGATGCTAATACATTTAAACTGGCAACAACTTTAAGTAATGCAGCAGCTTCAAGTCCAACCACAATAGGTTTAACAGGTACAGGTAATAATGCACAAAAATTTTCACCATATTCAAAATTAACTGGTGGCAAAGGTATTTACCTAATACTTGATACTGATGGTAATGCTGATAGATCTATAATAAGCAACAATATAATTGCAGGGTTTCATATTGGAATTAGTTTATCAGGTGGCGATACTAAACATGAAGTTTCTAATAACTTAATAAACCTATGTACATACGGATTAAATATTGTCGGCGATAGTAGAGCTTTTACAGCAAATAGAAATAGAATAAGTAATTCAAAATATTTTGCAGACGTAAAAGCACTTGCTTCTATTACATTAACTAATAATATATGTGATGAATGTGCAAATGTATTTACAAGTACTATTACAGGATCACGTAATAATGTTGTTAAAAACTTTAAAATTATAAAAACAATTACAGATTATATAGGTGGACAAAGTCATGGGGGTAGTCCAACTTCATTTAGAACATTAATGAAAGCACCAACTTTTGGTAAAGGACAATTTGATGCAAGAGTATTTGAAACTGAAGCTAGTAATGATGAATCGGTAGCTGTAGCAGATTATAAGTTTGCAGCAGCAGATGGAGCTTTAACTTTAAGTAATTATGAAAAAATTGATAATGGTTCTGTATCTTTACATGCAACTGGTAGTAACAGTTTTAGAGTTGACTCTGGTAATTTTCAAGTATCATCTTTTTCAACAACCACACAATATTTTACATGGGAAATATCTTTAGATGGTTTCTTTATGTACACCTAATTAATTACTTTTATTAATTACCTGACGTTGGATCATTCCTAAAGTTACATACAACGGTGCTAATGCACAAAGACCACAAAAAGTTATAATAGTAACAGGTACTAATGCACGGGCAAAAACTGATTTCATGTTAACTAAAATCTCATCAATTTTATCTATCTTATCATTTGTAATTTCATTAACAACTATAGGGGCTGGCTGGACAGCTTACAAATGGGTAACAAGTCCACAATTTGAATCAATGATGATGAAAAAAATAATGACTTCTGTAGACAAAGTTTTACCTAAACAAATAGATAAAAAATTACCAAAGTTTAGTGGTCCTGTATTGCCATTATGAATTGTTTTAATTGTGAAACTAAATTAATTTGGGTTGAAAATGAATCATTAGAAGGAAATAAACCTTTGTGTGATAGATATTTAATGCAGTCAAATTTTACTTGTCCTAAATGTCATGCTTATGTTGAATTTTTTCATAAGAAATAAATGAGTGAGATTAAGGTACCTAAGATAAAGGTACCTAAAATAGATGTACCTGAAACACCTTTTGCACTTGAACACGTTTTGACAGGGGTCATACCAGGTTGTAATTTATATCACAGAGATTTAGAGATAACAAAAAATCCTAGTATTTTATACAACGATAGAAATGCGTATATAACTTGTCCAGAAGGAGAAATGCCATCATTTAATCCTATAGAATACGATCCAAGTAAACTTATTAAAACAGTAACTCCTACCCAATCAGAGCAACAAGCAATATATAAACCTCCTACTATTCCACCACCTAAAAAGACGGTAAAAAATATAGAACCTCCACCATGTCCAGATTTATCAAGAGTATTGCCTGTAGGAAGTTTTACAACAGATTTAAGAACTCAAAGGATTATTGCATATAAACGTGGTGATAATGGGGTAGATTGCGTACCTATTCTTGAAGAAGTCACTTTCGTTAAATCGGTACTACCTACACCTAGTGCTGCTCTTAATGTTGTTACTATTTCTCTCTTGGCTGCCAGTAGCCCATTACTTTTGGCTGTTCTAAAAGGATTAAGTAAGACTGTTTTTAAAAAAGTTATTGGTCGTTTTCAGAAGTCAAAGAATGTTGATGAGGTAAAACCTGATTAGGTACAGTTGTTAAAACTACATTTCTGCAACTGACTGCATCTTCTCCTACATACTTGACACCAAGTTTCAGTTGCTCGGCACATATTTTAAGACGGTTTAGATTAACTTCTAATTTTTTGGCATCAAGCATAAACTCCTGATACTTCCTATAGGTTTGGGCTGCTTCTAAACATTCCTTGTTAAAGTTTTTGCCTAAAGGTATTTGAAAGCTAGCGGTTATTCCATAATTTAGGTTATAAACTGTTTGATCTAATCGTTCCTGTTCTGCAACATATAAAATGTCCCCAGGATTAAGCAACTGGCCTGTATCACTGTCTTTTGCAGTGTCATAAATATTGGTTCGAGAGACTGTACTTCTTGGAAGGGAAAAATTTTCTCCTTTAGTGACAAAGGGAGTGATAGCCAAAGTAGGAAGTTGACATTGTATTCCATTTGAAAATCTATGAGTAGGAAAGTTTCCATTTATTGTCTGGTAGCCATTATTGATAACTGTGCCTGACGAACTGGCTTGGGGCGAACTAATTGTATTACTAGCATAAACAGGACTTGTAAACAGTAGCCCTATTGGGAAAATATGCTTAAGGATGTACTTTGCGTTTCTATAGTTTGGGAACGATTTATTACGGAAACTGCATCTAATCCAGGTGCAAGAAAATTTTCGACCAGACTGAAATCTGAGCCTTCTGTTACTATTGTCCACTGAGGCTTGCTTGTTAATTCTGGTGTCACCCATTGAAAATTAACTGCTCCATTGCCTGTATTCTGACTTGTTGTATATGTCGCATCAGGTGAGATATATGAGTCTGTTTTAATATTATGGCCTTGTACTGTGTAGCTAAAACCTGTTCTATAGTTTTCAGTAACAATCGTTTCTTGGATCGTAGATACGCTACGACTAGATGATTCCATTTGACCTGTTGTAAATCTTGGAGTAATACTTCCTGCATATGCACTAGGTATTGTAAGAAACAGGCATAGAAACCATTTCATTAATCAAGGCCAAGAGTGATAGTGGATTGAAGTGTCGCAGTTGTACCAGCACCCATATCAGTTAAGTCAACAGTTAAAGCTTGTCCACTATCTAATGTAATAGCTACAGAACCAGGATCCCCTCCCGATACCACCGTATATGAGCCTAAAAGAGGCAAGGCAGCAACACCATTTGTTACGGTAGCTGCTGTTGTACTTGTACTATCACCTTGCAAAAATGTTTCACTTGCTGACCAAGCATCACCAGTATTTACAACATTAAAGCTAGTGTCATAGTCAACAGTAGGAACTCCATTAGTGATACCAGCATCAGTTAAATCAAGAGAACCTATCTGACCTGCTATTGTATTAGCTTTTGGCGTGACATTTGTACCTGCAACACTTATAGACGATCCAATACGTTCACTTGTTGCTGAAGCTCCTAAAGTAGAAACTGAGGCCACCGATTGAATACTATGCGTTATATCTGCATAAACTGGTGCGGACACCATAAATAAAAAGGGAAGTAGTTTTTTCATTTGATGCCTACTTTATTGTTCTTATTATCTACTATAACTGATTTTTTTTGGTTGCCATTCTTACCTTTTACAGACACCCCATAGCTGCTAGCGATGTTCCCCACGAGGCCTGCAGCGAACGTGTCGAGTCTAATTTTTTCCATATATCCAAGAGTCATTACTGATAAACTCCAACCAAGAATAATTATGCGAACTAAATGTCCAACATAATCTCGACCTTCCTTTTCTTCTTCTTCCATAAAAGTTAAGACTCTTGTCTAATACTAGCAAAGTAGCTATGTTTGGAAAGTAACACATAAAAACGATGGTAAAAATTCTAAAACCTATTCTTCTTATCTTTATTAAATCTAAAGCAATGAAGAGATTGATAGTAGATCTATTAAAAGCAATAGCTAAACAAACAGATAACTCAATAGATGATCAAGCAGTAAGTTTTATTGAATCTAGAATGTTTCCAGGTTCTACTACTGGACTTTAATGATATGAACCATAAAGAATTTTTTAATGTTCTTATTGGTAAACCACCCCCAGAAATAGAACTTGAAATAGAAATTAAGAAAAGAGAAGTAGAAGAACTACCAATTTTTGTAATGAAAGATTATTGTCTGAACTTGGTAAAAGAAAACAAGCTGCAAGATATGTTAATCATGGCAGCTATGCAACGTATTACTGAAACAGAAACCAAGCTAATGAGAGTTGAAATGGCTCTTCATCATTACAATAAAAATCTTAGACAAAAGAAAAAGAAAGTAAAGAAGACTACGATATTTACTAAAATTAAAGCTATGCTAGGGTTAGTATCTTAAAATGTTCTAATTATGGGTAACGACAAAAAATTAGAATTATTACAAAATCTGCAAACAGTTGTTATTCAATGTTTGTTGGATAAGGTGAAGAGTGGTGAAGCAAAAGCAGGTGATCTTAACGTAGCTAGACAACTATTGAAAGATAATGGTATTGAATGTATACCAACAGAAAAGAATCCTATAGAAGATCTGATGTCAAGCCTTCCAGACCTTGATGTAATACCTGCACTTGAAAGATAACCTATGAAACTTTTAGATACCTTTGCAGGTATCGGTGGCTTTAGCTACGCTGCTGAAAAACTTGTAGGTGGTTTTGAGACAACTCAATTTATAGAAATTAACCCTTACTGCCAAAAAGTTCTTAACAAACACTGGTCACACGTTCCTATCCATGACGACATCACAACATTTACAGCTAAACTTGGACAGTTTGATATCATCACAGGAGGATTTCCCTGTCAAGACATATCAGTTGCAGGTCTTCAAA
>VTLG01008609.1_pt1 | contig 10427 bp, 12 predicted proteins | sample 4694571 | NCBI WGS metagenome assembly VTLG01 (sample SAMN12604809, study PRJNA352737) | marine metagenome | biome: ENVO:00000447; feature: ENVO:00000209|ENVO:00000569|ENVO:01000036; material: ENVO:00002151; isolation source: viral sequences binned using virsorter ... | reverse complement strand
GGTTGCATCACTGGATACTTCATCAACAAATTCTTGATAATCTTTTAATAAATCATCATCCATTTGTATCTCCTATTTTGTATAATATACATTATATTGTTTTGAGAGTCAAGTCAAACTTGACTCTCAATGTTTTTACTTTACTCTTGCAGTATTAGATTCAGAGGTCGTTGGAATGAGATTTGAAATATCATTTGAACCTCCTCTTCCAAACTGGTTAAAGTGGTCAACTTCAATATCATCAACAAAAGGATTTAAAGGCTGTCCATGAATAGAATAATAATCCTCATCATTATCAAGAATTACTTTCTTTCTTACAAGAGGAGTAACTTCATTTCTATCTGTCCTTTTAAATACATGGCCTGTCTCCCAAGATTCAATATGGTCATTAACAAACTGTGTAATATTACTCTTTCTAATATTTAAGACTTCTTCTCTAATATCCTTTTGAGCCCAAATCCATGTATTTGGTTTTGGAACAAGTTGTCCAGCAGCATCCATGTACTCATCTGAATTTGTAGTTCTATCTCTTTTATCTGAATCAAACTTTTCAAAATCATCATAGATAGTTTTTACAAGTTTAATATCATCAAAGTTAAGTTTGACACCAGCAGAACCACTTCGTAGTACCTCAATAACCATAAAGAAATTTCTTAACATTTCTTTTGTTGCAAAGACATTTGCAGTTCCTTTTGACCAATTAAACTTTTTATCTTTGGTAAGTAGTCTAAAGAAACTCTTAACATTGTTGAAAGAAGTTTGAATCTTATCTCTTTTAGTTTCATCTAAAATTGTTGAATAATCTAATTTTAGATGACCGTTCAAGTCATATTGAATAAGTTCACAGATTATTTTATGAAAACCCTTCTTTTCTAAATGGTAATCACCAGATAGTTTGCCAACTCTTTTTAGTACTTGTGTAAAAGCTGGTTCATTACCCTCTCCTTTTGAAAGACTAGTATTTACCAAATAGTTAATAGTTCTCAAAGAAGTGACAGCTCTTTCAAAATCATTCCAAGATTCACCAGAGTTATCATCAATCAAATCTTCAATAAATTCATCAATTTCACCTTCTCTACCTACAGCAAATATTACATGAATATTTTCAATAAGTGATTTTTCATCTGAAGATAAATCTTTATAATGAAAAGATTCTTTACTATATCTTTTACCATCAAGTACAAAACCTATACTTTTATTCTTTTTTGTAATTTGATTAGTAAGATAAAATTGCAAATCGTTTTCAAAGAATCTTTTTATTGGATACTCTAAACGATTTTGACCATCCAGTAATATAAACTTACAACCCCCTTGTTGCATATTTTCTAAATCTTGAATCATCTTTTTAAAGATGTTACCTTTTACATTTTCTGGGGATAATGTAGAAATCTGTTCTTCTAATCTTGCAATTAGAAGTTTAATATCTACAACTGTAAAAATTGATTTAGAAGTTTCACCAGAAGAAATTAAACGAAATAGGTAAGACCTAGCCTTAAACCAATCTTTTGCAGACCACTTAGATTCTTGTTTTAATCTTTGTAACCATACAGAATATGGTTGTATCTGCCCAGACTTATATCTTTCATATAAATCGAATAATGTTAGTGAAGTTGTTTGAAAGCCAGAAATAGGCTCAATATAGTTGGTCATTATTATAATCTCCTTGTAATAACCTATCTGTAATATTTGATACTCTAACCACTGTTGAGAACAATATTACAAATGGAAATACTTGATTGTATTTCACAATATAACAGTATTTATAACATTCAAAATTTGTAAAGTCAAGTCTTTTTTGAACACCAAACATTGCCTTTCATCTTACCCTTTGACCAATTAATATATCCTACTTTAGTCATTCCAACTTTTTCGTAGAATCTATTAGCGACAATGTTTTCAGAACGAACAGTTAAAAAAACATTTTCTTTTACATGGTCAAAGTATTCTTCAATAACTTTTTTAGCATTTCCATTCTTTGGATTTGAATTAATAATCTGATGAATTATATAATCACCCTTTTCAATTTTTACGTCAGAGTCTTTTCCAATCTTACCGTTTCTTTTGTATTGTTGTTGAGTAATTACAACACCATCTTGTAAGATGACTTGACCCCAGCTCAATCTATTTCTAACATGAGAAGTCCTCACATGAGGAAACCATTCTTTGTTGTTTTGAAATATATTCCATACTTCATCAAAATTGTCTATCGTTGCATAATTCATGAGAAATACTTTTCTTTTATATCATCATTATTATAAATGTCAATAACTAAATGCACTCTATCTATATCAGATTTGTTGACAACTTTATGTGGTTGTGATACATCTAACCACCAACAAGAACCTTTCTTCATATGGAACTCTGCAATACCACCAGGCAACCATGAAGTCATTAGAACTTCTTCATGTGTAATTACTGGAACATGGAGTCTTACTATCTTACCAGTTTTAATATCCTTGTCAACTTTATCTGTATGTTTTGCGATAATAGTACCAGCTTCAAGTTTCATCAATCTGACTCTTTCTTTTTCTGCTGGTATCTTACCTAATATTTTATCCATCTCCAGTGCATCATATAATATTGTATTTTGTAGACCATCATCTACATCTGTTCCTAAAACACCACCCTTACCAATTTGAGCTGTGTCACCACCATAACCTCTAAGAGAGATTGCAGTCCATTGATTGTCTTTATTAAATTTAGTTACTACTGGGGAAAATTCTTGGTTTACTTCACAGAAGTTTACAATTGGTTGTAACTCTTCATCTGTGTATGTTATGTCTTCAAATAGTTTCATGTAAAAAATCCTTCAAGAGTATTTCTTTTGATATGTCTAAAGATATCTTTATTTTTATCTTTACTGAAATACCATATATTCTCTATATAGGTTCTGTCCATAAACTCATCCATGGCATCTTTATCAAAGTTACCATCTTCATCCTTAAATACGGATGCACCTTGAGGACGTTGCATAATTCTCATACCAACTTGACCCATAAAATGTGGAAGTAACATATCTACAAGTTCATCACCAGAACGATATCGTTTACCTTTTACTTTTGGGTCTAGAATATTAATCATCATAACACCAGTGTCACTTAGTGAATCAAAAGTGTTTTGTGATACTGGAAGATAGAAGTTATCTCTCCAAGACTCATATTCATTAAACTTGAACCATGATTGCAGCTCTTCTTTATCACCACCTTCATTGTATCTTTCTGTAGAAAAATATGGTGGTGAAGTAAATGCACAATCTACATTACTAATCTCATCCCAAGGTAAATCTTCTGCACCACAATTATACATCTGCACAGTTTTCTTACCACCAGTAAGTTTATCATAGAAGTCAATCATCTTCTGGTATCTTGCAAAAGTATTAGGATTTGGGTCACAACCAATATAGTGAGTTGCATTAGAAGCGTAGAACGCAGTAAGTCTATCACCCCAACCCATAGATGTATCTAATACAGTTTTTGCATCTGTCATATTATAGATTGTTTTCGCAACAATAGGTTTGAACTGTGTTGCAATATAAGTACCAAGTCTAAATGACATTGTATAAGTTTTAGGTGTTAAGTTTTTACTATCATTTACACCTCTCCAGATAGGCCCAAACGCACCCCAGATATTATCACCATCATTCCATCTTTGTACTGGAGATTTAAAACCATAAGAACCACAAGACATTCTTAGGTCATTCATGAAAGAGTCTGCACAGTAATTAAAAGTAGAGGGCCCATCAATTACACCCAATCCATACTTATCATATGAATATTTGTAATCGTCATACTTTTCCATAACATTATCTGGTTGACTTAGATATTTGGTGAAGTCAGCTTTCTGTAACTTACGAAAGTTATCAACCACCTTTTCCATATTATATTCTTTAAGTGGATAGGGTGGTTTCTCGTTTGTAATAAACTCTGCAAGTGTCTTACGAAACTCTTCTTTACCATACTTGTCTGTAGTATTAAGAAACAATTCTTTCTGCATCACTGGAAGACCAGTGTGGTCTACACACTTTTTTAGTAAGTCATATAATTCTTGGTTCAATTAAAAAAGTCCTCAAGTGTAGTTTGTGTTCCAAATGACCTATCAATCTTCCAACCAATATTATTAGTAATAAATGAAAGTGGGTCAATGAAACTCTTTTCATATTGACTATCATAGTCTACATACTTCAAAATGTCAAGTTCTTTTGGTAACTTAGATGGAAATGTGATTACATTACAACCAAGTGGATTAGGCTGACGCAACTCAAGGTACTTGACTTTATCACCATCTTGAATAAGTGTATACTTTTTTGTAAGTTTGCGTTGACGTATCATGTGATTGTAAACAAGACTTCCCTTGATATGCATTGGTGTGCCTTTACGATAGATTGAACTATCTGAGTAGAACTTACGAACACCATTGACAGAACGAGGATAAGCAATCTCTTCTGGTGGAAGGTCTTCAAACTCTTTACGAAACTCAATAAGAAAGTCATTCAGTTCTTTTTCATCACCAGACATAATAATCTTTAGTGCCTGTTTAATCTTTTCACGACAAGGTGCAGGCGTGGATGACTTGACAGCTTCGATACCCATAATCTTCAACTGTGGTTCGTGATAACGAACACCTTCAACATCCCATGCATTTAGGATATATCGTTTCTTTGCAGTCCAGATACCTTTATCTGCAATCACCTCTCGTTTCATAAACATCTTCTGGTCATATGCATTTACATATGTAGCAAGAGTCTGATAACTTTTATCAATAAAAGGTTCAATCTTCTCTTGAGCGATAGTGTCCAAGAAGTTGACAATCTTCTGTACGTCTTCTCCTTCTTTAAACACACGATTAACCAACTTGTCAAAAGTAACATATATCGAATCTGTATCTGATGCAATGACAAAATCTTCATTCGTAGTTTCCAGTAATTTGTTTAGATATTGATTTATCTTCTTTTCAATCCAACGAATAGATAGTTGACCAGCGGTGGTAATCCCTTCTGCAATCGCAAGGTCATAGTATCGAAAGTATTGATTACCAATCGCACCATAAGCTGAGTTGAGTGATATCTTTCGAGCCATCTGAATGTTGTTGTAACGACTAATATATTTAAGATACTTAGAATCTTTTGTATCTTCATAATCTTGTTTTGCTTTCAACATCTTTTTCTTGTAAACGGTACGGTCATTGTAAATGTCTTGCATCATCTCTGGTAGAAAACCATGTTTGTCTGTACGATACAATGCACCGTTTGGTGTAAGAGTAGTGTTCTCTGGAATATCTAAATCTACCTCACTCAACATTTCATTGACATAAGTTTTGTCATCTGCAAGTTTAAGATAGTTACCAGTAACAAGTGTCTCTGGTGACATATTGTATTGCATAATCAAATGTGGATACAGTGAATTTAAGTCAAAAGACATCACCCATTTGTGTTGACCAACTTGTGGTTCTTTGACGTATGCACCTTCATACTTGTCAGACTTTGATTGACTAGACTTTTGTGGAATCACAATCTTTTTGTTCTTGAGATAGTTGTGAATGAGAACATCCCAATACTTAACTTGACCAAACACATCTTCATAATTGACCTTCGCTTCATAAGCCATAGTCAATAGAAGTTCAAGTAACTTCATCTTGTCTTCCAGACGGTCAACAAGTTCAACGTCAACAATGTTATATTCTAGGAAAGATTGATAATCTTTTGTATACCAATCTTGAAAAGTCTCGTATGGATTTTCATTCTTCTTCTGACCAAGTTCGACAAACGCAATATGATTAAGTGCATAACTCTCTTGGTTTGTATATGTAAACTTACGATATAGTTGTAGATAGTCAAGATTTGCAACACCAGTAATATCATAGACTTGTTGTTCACGACCATGATTGTAAACTTTACGAGAACTAATCAAACCCCAAGGAGAGAACTCTTTAGCTCTGTCTTCACCAAGAACTTTGGTAACACGATTGATAAGATAAGGAATATCAAAAAAGTCTGTATTCCAACCAGTAACAACATCTGGATAGTGTTTAGTCCAGAAGTTCATGAAGTTTGCAAGTAGTTCGTTTTCGTTTGAACAGTTGATATATGTTACGTCATCTCTATCGTTCTTGAACTCACCCAAACCCCAAACAATAATCTTCTTGGTTGTTTGGTTCTTGATAGTGATTGCAAGCATTTCTTCCTCAGCCTTCTCTGGGTCTGGGAAACCATTGTCTGCCCTTGTCTCAATATCAATTGTAACTGTTAGGATTTTATCACTATCCCAATTGACTGTGTTAGGATATGTGTCTGAAAGATATGTATACGCAAACCTATCTAGACCAAAGACCAAATGAGGTTGTTGTTTGTATTGTTCTATAAATGCTTTCGCTTCTTTGATATTATCAAACTTGTACGGTGTTACATATTTACCGTCAAGTGTTTTCCATTCAGTTTCTTTCTGAACTGGAACATACAAAGTCGGAGAGTACTTAACCTTACGATTAACTCTCTCACCATTTTTGTATTCACGAACAAGGATATGATTACCCCAAGGGGCAACATTTGTATAGAAATTCATAATATAGTTATACCACCTTTGTGGTTAAAAGTCAAGTCCAATTATCACGATTCATAAATTTTACTAAAACATCTTTGAGTATACTTCCACTATGAACTGAATCATATCCAACATGACCAGGCTGTGAATTTATCTCTAAAACGTATGGTGGAACTTTTTCTCTATCTTCAGATACAATTAAATCTACACCAATCCATTTACCACCAATTGAACGGTCTACTTTTAAACAAACATCTTTTTCTAATTCTGTTAATTCAAATTTTTCTGGTTTAGAACCTTGGTGAACATTACTTCTAAAATCACCATCTGCAAGTGGTCTTTTCATTGCACCCATGATTTCACCAGCAACCATCATAACACGAACATCAAAATCTATCTCAATATATTCTTGAAGTATAAGACCCCTTTCAGAACCTAACTTATTAATAATTTGTGCAGAAGATAATAGTTGAGCTTCGTCTTTAATTTTAAGAACACCAACTCCACCAGTTCCTAAGATTGTTTTGAGAACAACTGGAAACTTACCACCAATACGTTTATGAATATCTTCTAATTTATCTAAATCATTTACTAAAACTGTAAAAGGTTGTTTAATATAATCTTGTTCTAATTTTAAATAAGTATGATACTTATCCCAACAAATATTGTGAACTGACATGGGATTAATAACTTTAACACCATTAATAGTAAGTTCACGATAGAAATTTTGCCAACTTGGAAAATCGTTTGATTTAGACCTATTGAATATAATAGTATTATCATCTACCTCAAATTCATTATCCTCTTTATCATATACAAACAATTTACCGTCTTTTTTAATGATGTATGTTTCTTCTATTTTTGCTTTGAATCCAGTTAATCCTAGCTCCTTACCAAATGATAACATCTTATCAGCAAGTGGGTCAGTTTCCTCTTTAGAGTCATCACCAACATTACTAGGGTCATTATAAATTACAACGAAACGATAAGGTTTCTCTGGAGCCTGCTCTGCAATGTAATCCCTTAAAGAGATTACACCACTTTCGTTTTCATTTGCAGAGACAAGATTTAACACATTGTTATCCATTTATCGTTTCTGGAAAATATTTGTTAATCATTTCCAATCGGTCATCAGCAGCTGCAAGTTTATCTAACTCTGCAATTACTGCTTCTGTGATATCTGAATGTTCACCAATACCAGCAGGCATGGTTTGGTAAACTTGAATATTCGCTCTATGTACTGCAACTTCACCTTCTGCTTGTGCTTTTGCAGCCAACATTAATGCTTCGCCTGGTTTCATTTTTTTACCCTTCTTTCTTTTTTCCAATATTGTACTTAGTTTCAAGCAACCATTCGTTTTTCTCTTTAAACGAGATTACTTTGATTTGTGATAGTGGTGCAGCTTCCACTACACTTTTACCCATCACATTTATCAATCCCCAATCCGATAATAGATTAGCAATTGTATTCCGTCTTGCGATATCGTTTTCTGAAATGTTTGTGTCCTTACCATCTAGAGCAAATAACTCTTTGAAATGAACAATGTAATATTTACCTTGTTTATGTAAAATATGGCAGGACTGAAATAGAGTTTTATTTTTTCTTGATGCAACACCAATGCGAGAAAGTGTTTCACGAACTTTGAGAAAGTCATCTGGTTCTTTCAAACCCACCTCAAGCATTTGGTCTGGTTTCCATAAACTATCATTCATTTTTTCCACCTTTATTCAATTTTGTTTTTATATAGGCGATTTGTTCATCATTTAGTATGTTCAAGGCAGACCTTGCTTTTTCATTATTATAACCAAAGTATTCTTTGACATACTCTAAATTCTTTGTTTTACTCGCCTTCATCCAAGGAGCATATCTATTTTGTCTCCTTACACTATTTAGTAAAAAATCATACTGTAGTTTGTTATCAAGATGATGGTGGAAGTTCATCTCATTTACTAACATAACGGTATCATTAAATGGTGCAAGACACTTATTCATGATAAATGGTGAATACTTCTTTTCATAAAGAGGGTCATCACCATCCATCAAGTTTTCCTTAGATGTATTGATTGATTTTAAGTATTCTTTAAGTTCGTAAGCCATCTACTTGAACTTCACTTGAGACATAAGTTCTGTCATACAGGCTAGAAGATTGATTTCTTGGTCGGCAACGAAAGCCGATTTGTAAGAATAGTCAGCAAGTATAACAACAGCATGGGGGATAGTAGAAGGCACCAGACTATCATAAAGGGAATCGTAAATCCTACGATAAATACGGCTTGGGTCATTATCAAGATTGTTGACAATCCATCTACGAACATTGGTAAACTCTTTACCTTTAAGAAATGTAAGAAGTTCTTTGATTGAGTCTTCAGATAAGTTAACCAGTATTCCAGCATCAATTTTCCCACTTGCACTGTATCGTTGCAACTCATTCAGAACCCTTCTCCAATCTGGAAAGAACTTTTGAATAAGTGATGCAACTACTTTTTTATCGTAGTATATCTGTTCATTATTTAGGATTACCTCTAACCTATTCATAAAATCCATTGCAAGTTGTGGTTTCTCTTCATTAGGAATACGAAACTCAATACTTGAACAACGACTATGAAGTGGTTCAATGATACGATTCTTGAAGTTACAAGTCAGAATAAATCCACAGTTCTTACTGAACTCTTCAATAAATCCACGCAATGCAGGCTGTGTAGATTGTGGATTAAGATAATCTGCTTCGTCAAGAATTACATATTTACGTTTACCATCCATAGAGACAGTACTCGCAAAGTTCTTGATTTTGTTTCTGAGTACATCAATACCAGACTCCTCAGAACCGTTAATCATCATGTAGGTACAACCAAGTTCCTCTAACATTGCCTTTGCAACAGTTGTTTTACCACAACCAGCTGAACCAGACAATAATAGATTAGGACAATTTTGATTGTCTACGAATTGTTGAAATGTTTGTTTCAACTCAAACGGAAGTATCGCATCTGATATGGTAGATGGACGATACTTCTCTACCCATAATATTTCATTCATAAATTAATCCTCAAGCAGTTTCTAGTGCAATAAAGTATTCAATATCCTTACTTACGTTTTTGAAGTTAGATATACCTTTTGATGACACCTTTACCTCATAGTCACCAGAAAGTAACTTTAGGTTTTCTACTTTAAAGTAGAATTTTTGATTAGGTGTGCCAGGCAAGTCATCTCCAACTTCAACACTAAAACTGTTTGATGTATCATCTTACCACCTTCATCTACATCCAGAACCATATCTGGAACACCAAGAACAGATGAAGCCTTCAATACTTGATTGAATACACTTTGTTTAAGTGTAAAGGTTGCATCTGGTTCAGGCATTGTGATATCAGATTTTGGTGTAGTCACAACAGTTGGGTCACTATAAAAATAATTTAGTGATTGACCACCTTGTGAGATTTTTACACTACTATCACCAAAGTCCAACTCTGGGTCTTCAAATAATGACATTGCAGATAAGAACTCGTTCAAATCATAGATTGCGAATTCATTTTCAAATGTATCTGGTAGAGTTGCAAGTGACACAATATTTTTCATTTGTGACATTGTTGCAATCTTATTACCAGAGCTCACCAAAAGATTTGCATTGATAGTAGAATAATTCTTCAATACATCTCTTGTATCATTACTAAGTTTCATATTAATCTTTCTCCTTGTCATGATTATATAATGCGATTATACCATAGTGGATTACTTTAAGCAAGTCTTTTCTTGCATCTTCTTTAGTACCTTTTTTTCCGTATCTTTGGGCGTACTTTAGAATATTACCAATACAGAATCCTTCACCATGTCCACTATCTAAAATGAACTCAGTAGCTTGGAATTTGTTTTGGGAATAATGCTGGTCATATGTA
>VTLG01006817.1_pt1 | contig 10427 bp, 7 predicted proteins | sample 4694571 | NCBI WGS metagenome assembly VTLG01 (sample SAMN12604809, study PRJNA352737) | marine metagenome | biome: ENVO:00000447; feature: ENVO:00000209|ENVO:00000569|ENVO:01000036; material: ENVO:00002151; isolation source: viral sequences binned using virsorter ... | reverse complement strand
TGACAGTATAAGCTCTTGCAACTGCGGGTGATAACAATGCTAAGAGAAGAATCAGTTTCTTCATGTCTTTGGTTTTTGTTCTTTATCTTTTTTGCCATTACCTGTACTCAAACCGAATGTGGCAAGTGCACCCGTAAAGACGCTGGCAACGAACGTGATATCCGCTGACGTACCAGACTTTTTGACCATAGGCAACTCTACGTAATTAAGAGTTATAATAAATCCTGACCAGATAACAACACCTAGACGCACCATAGCACCTAGTATCATCATCTGTTCATCATGGTCATCTATGTTTTCTTTGAGTTTTGTAAAGAGTCCCTTTTTTTCTTCCGGTTTTCTTTCCATTTTTTTATTTTATTATTTAAAAACTTAGTTATTCTTTCTTTAATATCTTGTATGATAGGAGTTGCTACAGTTGTAGCAGCTACGGCTGTAACTGCTGTAATTACTGTAGGCACTAAAACCTCAGTTGGAGGTATAGGAATAGGTGGTAAGGGTGGTAAGTTCAGTACAGGTGCTGGAGGTTCCACAGTTTCTACAGGTTTTGTACCTTCTGGCTCCTCTAAGTCACTAGGAGGTACAACTAAAGGTACATAACTTGGAACATCAGCTGTAGGTAAAGGTATTTCTACTGTCTCTATTTTTTCTACTGGTGGTATCAGTATGGTGGGTATTTCCACTATGGTTTAGGATATTTTGCCTTAACTGCTGCTATATGATCTTTCCATGTAGTTGTACCATTTACAGCATCTTTGTATTGCATATCTAATTGGTCTTCTATAGAGGCATACGCATCATTTCTTCCAGTACCTATTGTTTCTGTTCTATCTCTTTGATATTTTGTAGCTGCTAAAGCATCATCTATTGATTTACGAGCTGCTGCTACTTTAGCGTTGTCAAGTGTTACTGACTTGCCATCTTTGTCAAACGCTCCTTTAGCGTCGTCTATTGTTACTACTGTGCCTGAATAAGCAGAGTAGATTGCTTCATGATCTAATGCCATTTTAAAAATTTGTGTAAATTATACAGTGTACTCAAGTGCTACAATCGTACCATATTTGGCAATACCAGCATGACCACTTGTAGTTGTGCTAGATTTAACTTCTATTGAATATGTTCTATCAGTTGTATTAGAAGCTTCATCATATTTAACAAAACTGACAGGTACAATATAATAATCAGTTATAACATTTCTTTGCGTAACGTATGAACCAACACCTCCTGTAAGAGTTCCACCTGTATTCTGTATTTGTGAATAAGCATAAGAAGGTATGTGGTTATGTGCTCCATAATTATTACCACTTTGACTTCCAAGTTCATACCAAAAATAAACTACATATCTTGCATTACTCGTTACGTTAGTTACTGTAAGTTTTACATGCTCAACATATGATGTAGAGTTTGTAGATGTTGTACCACTATTAGTTGCTACAAGTACTCTTGTTATTTTTCCACCAGCTGGAAGGTTAGTTAAATTAGCTCCACTAATAGCTGGTAAAGTGCCTGTGATGTTGGCTGCTGGTATTGATGTCAAGTTTGCTGCACTAGCTGCTGGTAAAGTAGCAGGGAATCTAGCATCAGGTACAGTACCCGATGTAAGGTTACTCGCACTTAAAGCAGTTAAATCTACTGTTGCCCAAGTTAAACCTCCAGTATTACCAGATTGTGCTGATAAAAATTGACCGTTAGTTGGTGTGTTAGATACCTTAAGGTTAGCTTCATCTACTACATCATCTGCAATAGTTAAAGCTGTGCTACCTGTTACTTCACCTGTATGTGTAGCATTAGTAGTTTTAGCTGTGTTAGCTGTTATCTCAGTATTAATAGAGTTAGCTAACTTATCAGCTGTGACTGCATCATCAGCTATGTGTGATGTTTGAACTGCGTTAGCTCCTAAACCTGTTTTTGCAGTATTAGCAGCTCTTGCAGTATTTATAGCATCAGCTAATTTGTCGGTTGTGATGGCGTCATCTGTAACGCCATCTGTTTTAATTTTTGTTAATGCCATTATGGTTTAGGATATTTGTCTTTAATTGCTTTAATATCTGCTTTCCAAGCATCTATTCCTGAGTGGTAAATTTTGTCTAATTGATCTATAACTGCTGGATATTCTGCTCTTCTTTTTGATTTGTAAGAGTCATATTCTAAATCCCAAGCATCTTGTAATGCTTTAAGACCAGCAGTACAATCAGATTCACTAGGTTTAGAACCACCGTCATTAACAACTAGATTTGCATAGATTTTATTTTTAGAATCAGACCAACTAAACCATTGTCCTGTACGAACAGTTTCAAGGTAATCTTCTATGTGATCTGCTCTTCCGTCTAATCTCATTATGTATCTCCTAATCTAAAAATGCTAAAACCAGTATCTAAATTATCAGTATTACCCATAGTTACAACTGAACCATTTTCATTATCTACTCTAAAACGCATTTTTTGGTTTGTACTAGTTATATCAATAAGCACTTGATTGTTAGCACTTAGCCAATTCCAAGAGGAGCCAGCATGAGCTACTATTTCAGTTGATGTGTAGTCTCTACTAGAGAAGCCTTGGCCAGTTCCATTATCTAATTGAAGTATCATGTAGTTCCAAGCACTAGCACCTGTATATCTAAGAGCATGTTGCCAATAAACGTAGTACCAACCAGTAGAAGGAAAAGTAAATTCTCCACTACTTTCAGTTAAACCAGTACCTAAATTACCAGTTCGCATAGGACTTGTATCATGTCGTTCCCAGTTTGAAGATATTGGATTAGCATCTCCTGTAAAGTTAGCAGTTATTCTCCAATGATCTGCCATTGTTATACCACCACCTACTCCGGTTAAATTAGATCCATCTATAGCGGGCAGAGTACCAGTTATATTTGCAGCTGGTATTGATGTTAAGTTAGCTGCACTAGCTGCTGGTAGTGTTGCAGGGAATCGTGCATCAGGCACAGTTCCCGATGTTAAATTAGATGCACTTAATGCTGTTAAATCTACAGCAGCCCAAGTTAAACCACCTGTGTTACCAGACTGTGCTGATAAAAAGTAGCCATTAGTTGGAGAGTTAGATACTTTAAGATTGTCTTCGTCTACAACATCACTTGCAATAGTTAAAGCTGTAGCTCCTGTAACTTCTCCTGTGTGAGTAGCGTTAGATGTCTTAGCTGTGTTAGCTGCAACATCAGTTGCTATATCTATGCCATCAACTGTTCCTGATACTGTGATGTTTCCTGTTACGTCAAGTCCAGCTTCGCAATCTACATTAGTTTTTAAATCAATATGACCATCAGTATTAACTGCAAATCTAACAGCACCGTTTGTAGTGTCATTAATTTGGAAAGTTCCATCAGTATTTAATATGTCATAGTCAGGGTTTTGACCTGTATCATTTAAAGTTATTTTAGGTCCAGAACTATTTATAACAACGTCACCTGTTGTAGTTATAGTTCCAGAACTTATAGTTCCAGTTGTACTGATAGCAATATCGTTAGCTAATTTTCCACCTGTAACTGCATCATCTGCAATTTTAGCTGTAGTTACTGCTCCAGATGTAATCTTAGCTGCACTAACTGTACCGTCTCCCGGTGTATTAATAGTTACAGCAGAACCTATCTGTACTATAAATACAGAATCACCACTTGCTAAGTTAGCACCAAATACAATAGTATTACTATCTACAAGTGCAAAACCTTCGCTAGGTGCAGATGTACCTGTGTTAGCTTTTTGTACAACACCGTTTATGCTTACAAGTAATTGAGCTGCACTCGTTACACTAGCAGCAGAACCTGAGTTACTACTTTCACGTAAATCATATGTAGCAATACTACCATCTAAAGTAGGTGCTCCACTTCCACCAGCTGGGCATAAAAATAAATATTTAAAATCACCGACTGATGTAACTTCTTTCCATGCTGAAGTTGTAGAGTCATACACCTTCATCTTGTCAGCATTGGTATCATATACTAAATCACCTTCATCATTATTAGATGATGGTTCTCCAGCGTGTACACGATATCTATTTGCAAAGTCGTTGATATCTGTACTAATACTTAGAATATCTTGATCTCTTATAACTGACTTATGAAAGTTATAAATCTGACCTGAGCCAGTTGAGCTAACAAGAAAGCCAACTCCAGCAGTAACAGTAGTATTATTATAAGCTGAGTTAATATTATTAATAGTTACAGTACTACCACCCACAGTTCTACCTGTAGTTGATGTACCAGATCCGTTAACAACGATACCTCCAGCATCAGCAATACTGATGACTACACCAGCTTGTGGCTGTGTGTTAGGAAATGCTACTTCTGTAGCTATAACTTCTAGACCACCAAGAGGTGCAATCTGTGCAGCTACATAATCTACAACAGCACCAGATGTTGGTAGTTGTGTATCACTATTAGATATTGTTGTTTGTTTTAAGTCACTAGCTAGTTTTGCAAGTGTTACGTTAGAGTCTGCAATCTTTACAGTTGTTACGTTAGCATCTGTAATCTTAGATGTAATAACAGAGTTAGAAGCAAGCTTTGCATCTGTAACTTGAGATCCACCTATATGAGCTGTGTCAATAGATCCGTCTACGTAGTGTTCTGAATCTATACTGTCATCAGCAATCTTTGCATTAGTAATAGCATCTGCAGCTATTTTGGCTGTAGTTACGTTTAAATCTGCTATGTGAGCTGTATCTATACTTCCGTCTGTATAATGTTCAGAATCAATAGCATCGTCAGCTATCTTAGCACCTGTTACTGCGTCAGCACCGAGAGCTGTAGTATCTACAGAACCGGCTGCATAGTGTTCAGCATCAATAGAATCAGCTGCTAGATGTTCAGAGTTTATAGCGTCATCTGCTATTTTAGCTCCAGTTACTGAATCAGCACCTAATTTAGCTGTAGTTACTGCTTCATCAGTTATTTCACTTGTAGCTATCACTCCACTAGATGCAGCTGTAACTCTACCCTGTGCATCAACTGTAATATCAGCAGCGGTATAAGAACCAGCTGTAACTGAAGTATTAGCTATCTTAGCCGCTGTTACAGCATCATCAGCTATCTTAGCTGTAGTTATTTGAGCGTCTGCAATGTGAGCAGTGTCAATACTTGCATCAACATAATGCTCACTGTTGATTGAATCATCTGCTATCTTCGTTCCATCTATTGCATCAGCTGCAATTTTAGCTGTAGTAACATTATTATCTGCTATCTTAGCTGTGGTTACGCCTGAATCTGCTATCTTAGCTGTAGTTACCTGAGAGTCAGCTATATGAGCAGTATCAATACTACCATCAACATAATGTTCTGAATCTATAGAATCATCAGCTATTTTTGTACCGTTGACTGCATCGCCTGCAATCATAGCTGTAGCAACAGTACCGGTATCACCTGTAGTGATAACAGTACCGGTTACGTTAGGTAGAGTGATTGTTCTGTCAGCTGTTGGATCAGTTACTGCTAGAGTAGTTTCGTGTGCATCATCAGTTGCACCTTCAAAAACTATCTGAGCTTGAGTTCCAAAATTTAGATCACCAGTCATAGTACCACCAAGGGCACTTATCGCACGAGCTCCAACCTCTTGTGTTTTATACAAGTTTTGTGTGAAGTTGTCGTTTAGATCTTCTGACTTAATAGCGGAGCCTGCATAAAAGGTTGCTGTTAAATTGTCTACACTGGTTTGTCTAAATATTTTGATTTTAGTCCCGTTTGCGGGAACGCTATTTAATTGTATTGTGGTTGCACTAGGCAGTGTAAATGCCGTAGTTTCCACACCATCGAGACTTACTTTAATGTCCGAGGTCTTAAGATATGGGAATGTAAAAGTGCGAACGACTGTACTGTCGGTCTGTGTGTATTCATTTTGTATAACAGCACTCATAAGTTAATTACCGTGTTGTATAAGTTGTTTAATTTGGGCGTCTTTTTTCTGAAGTTCGGATGCACCTTGTACATCACCTTGCTTCATTCTATTCTTAGCTAATTGTGCGTTAATAATAGCTTGTTGTATGAGTGGTTTATCTTTTAGATATTGTTTTTCAGACATCTTCATAGCAGTGTTGATAAGTAAATCAAACTCTCTATGCAAAGGTGTTAGCCTAGTTTTTAATTTGATTACATTCTGAGCTGGATGATACTCAAGTCTCAACTTTTTAGTTTCTTCAAGTATGGCTTTATTATCTTTTCTATTTGCAATTCTCACGATCTCTTTATCTAGCCCCATTTTGCCTGTGATCTTAAATATTGCTAATTTATCTTCAGCAGACCACTTGTAAGATCCTGTGCTATCATAATTGAATGCACTCATACCAGTGTATCTTGCATCATGAAAAATCTCTTGCCATGGCTTTAACTCATCGTGATACTGTATTGGACTAAACGCATTAAATGCACCAAGTGCTGGATTAGCAGCGTCTCTAATTGGATCAGCATCTATAGGACTAATTGCCATTGGTACTGTGCCTTTTAGAACGGGAAGTCTATTCTTAAAAAACTCAACTATATCAGTTTCAATATTACGCTGTGCTTGATGTATTGCGTTTGCTGTAACATTTAATGCACCACTAAGCGGAACCATTGAACTAGCAGCATTAGCTATAAACTGTGAAAAAGCACGTTCGTTACCATTAAGTATATCGAATACTTTTTCTAGACCATATAATGGTGTATCATTCAAGAATGTAGCACCTATAGTCCAAGCTAGTTTTGATTGCCAGCTTTCAATAACGTGTTCGTCAGCATCTTTCATATACATAGCTAAGTCAGCAAGAGGAGCTAGTACATGTTCTAGACCTATCCATCCTTTGTAAGACATCCATTTGTTCAAACCGGGAACCCAGATAGTTTTAGGTGCTAAACCTTGGTCCATCTGATCTCTTCTTATTTTTGCATTGTAATGTAAGTTACCACGTATATTACCACCCATAGCATATCCAAATAATGTACCTACTATAGTATTAGCTAAAGCTTGTCTACCTATGTACTCAGCACGTAAATCTTCAAAGATAACACGAGCATTAGGAGTCTTAGCCATATCAATACCATGTTCTGCAAGAGCTTCAGCTATATCATCTGCTGATCGAGCATATATAGTTTTAGCAAACTTATTCATACCCGGTATAGCTGATACAGGAGTATAAGATAATCCTATTTTCATATAGTTAGAAGCTGTACGTGGAAACGCCATAACTTCTTTTAGTATGGGAAATGCAGTGGTTGCTTCAGTTAAATAAGTAGATAAAGCATCATCTGTATTAAGTGCAACATCGCTAGTTAATGCTCTAACTACATCATTTTTAATTAAACCATTCTCATCAAAATACTTAGAGTAGTTTTCAAGTTCTGCTTGTTTTAACATTTTTGGATTTGGAAAACCTTGATCGGCTAAAACATCTGTATAGGCATTTAAACGTGATATATGTGTTGCTTGATGTGATGCTACAAATACATCTGGAAATACCATACCAGTCATACCAAAACGCATAGCTTTCATACCAGCTAATTGTTTTAAATTAGAAGCTATTTTATACTGATAAGCTCTACCCCAATTACCTTGTGCTTCATATACCTTAACCATATCCTCCATAATATCCCACGCCTTATCAGTCTTAAAGACATAATCTTTACGAGCTGCCGATAGCATAGCTTGGGGATCATTATTTACCTTTTTCATCATGCGATAAGCGTCTGTAATAGCTCGCTTATTAGTTTCGTATAATGCAGTGTTATAATAAAACACACGTTTTAAACCAACAAATCCAGATTTTAAAAAAGGTGTTGTTAAACCGTGACCATAAGATAAGGTTAATAATTTTGAAAGTAACTGAAAAGAGTTACCAGAACCAGCATTAAACGGAGCTTTACCTGATAACATATTATTGTAACGCACAGCCCATACAGCTTTAGCAAACAAGTTCATGTTCTTAGGATCAGGACTTTTAATAAGACCCATAGGCGTAATCTGATCTGCTGCCCATTTCATTAACTTGACTTGACTATCTACATCACCGTTTGTATGTGAGAAGGCATCAAGTAGAGGTTTCAGTATTACTGGATTCTCTTTTTGTAATCTTTTTAGCTCTTTAGTAAATGCTCTGTTTTTAGCATGTATACTATTTTCTACCTCTGTAAATTCTTCTGTTAGTATTTCAACAGCTTCTCTTGCACTAGCTGGAGGTGTCTGGTCAAACCAGTTTTTGTTACGTAACTGCCAACCTGATATGTATTTGTTTAGTGCATACTCATCTAGTAGAAACTCTAACTTACCTATGATAAGATCCATAGCACGGTTGCGATCAACTGATGGAGCCATCTCGTCTAACGCATTAGCTAACGTGTCTACTTCTCTACCCAAAGTATCCATAACTCGAGCAGATGATTCAGCAATAGGTCTACCTAAGAATCTATCAAACAGGTATTTAATTGCAAATGCTGTAGCACGTATTGTATCTTCTGGTGCATACTCTACTCTATATAGACCGCCAAGTAAATTCTTAACGTCCTTAGTTGTAGCAAATAAATCACGTAAATCATCTACTGTAGGTACTGATATAATATCATTAAATATACCCCAAGCAGCTGCGTTCATTTCTTTTGTACCATATCTAATACCATCTACAATAGCATTAAATCTACCAGCTTCTCTAGCTTCTTCTGCTACACCCATAACAGCACCACGTGATGTGGGACCTACCATAAGACCTTTACGTCTCATAGAGTCTGTAATAATAGGTGCAGGGTCGCCTGTTGAAAAGTCACTACCATTCTTAATAGCTGTAGTATCAGCCATGTTACGTGCTACATTACCGGGAGGTACGCTTTGTTTAGCTTTAGCAGCATCGTCAAGAATATTAGAGTTTAAGTCTGGATCTAATCCATCTACATTAATATCTAATTCTAACTGATCGTAGTCTGGATTAAGTTTGTTATCAATAGCAGCTTCTGTTTCTACTTCTTTAATAGCCTCTTCTCTACGTACAACATCATCCATATTCTTGTTGCGACCTATGAGATCTTCAAGTTCTAACTTTTCATTAATCAGTAAATCTTGTGTAGCTTTACTCATATTCTCAGTACCAAGAGATAGTAATTCGTCTATTTCTTGTAAACGTAGTACAAGATCTGGGTCAGCACCAAACTCTATATTTGTTTGTTTATATGCAGTAGCAGCATCATCTAAAGGCTCCATCCAGTCCATGACTTTTCCACCTTTTAAATCACTATAGGCACCTATAACACTACCAAAGACTGCAAATGGTCCAGCTTCAAGTGCGTTTATAAGTTTCTGATGACGTGTACTATAACCTTTTCCCTCAGTTCTAAAAAAGTCAACTAAAGGTATACGTCCACCGGGTCCGAATGTTTTAGGAAACATCTGACTCAAATCATCAGTCATTGTTTGCTCTTCAGATATATCATTTAGGTATGTAATACCCATATCTAATACACCATGAGCAGCACCAGTAGCTAATAATTTTTGAAACCATGGCTTACTTAGTAATGCACCACCAGCAAACTTTGCATTAAGTGATCCTTGTACTACGTTACCACCTAATATACCGGGTATAACTATAGAAGCTAATCTTCTAATAGCTTGATGTGTAGGATTATCTAATTTTGTTTTCTTATCCCACCAATCATCTACCTTATCCATACCGGGTATCAGAGCACCAGCTGCATCTATTACAAAGTCAGCTGTGCCTAAACCGTACGCTGATAAACCTTGAAATACATTGTCTAATCGTTTAATTGGATTGTTAGCATCTAAATTAACTTGACGTTGGTTGTCTCTTACTTCCTGAGTAGACATACCAAAGTACTTTTGATTAAATGCTTCTTGTGCTTTATCCCTTTCTTCTCCTCTTAAGTTCCAGTATGCGTCATACTCATCCTTCATGGTATCATGGTTCTCTTTGACATTTAAGTCTACAGAGCTATTACCAAATTTATAATTAAAAGGTGCAGCAAACACAGGTTTACCTTCTTTAATTTCTACCTGTTCTTCATCGGGGTAAGGATCTGTATTGATAAACCCCGTGCTAGCTATTTGTTCTTCTTCATTCATGGTCTTACAAGTCTGTTAAATAGTTCGGGGTTTATTATAAGTTGATATAATGGTACGTTTTGTTCAGTTGCTTCTATTTTTAGTTTTTGCATACATACAGCAAAAGCTTGTCTATCTAAATTTTTACCATATACTTCACTAGCATTAGGTCCTAAAGCTGATTCACACCACTCAGCAGCACCCCATTGTAGTGCTTTATCCTGAGATTTTTCATTGTCTGGGCTAGAAGCTTTACCTAAAATATTACTAGCTAGTGCACTATAACTGTCTTTTATTTCATTTTTAAATTTATTAGGAGGTATATTACCTAATAAATCTTTCTCAAGATGATTTAAAAAACTATCATTATGTGGTTTGTTATTTAAAAAGTTATATAAATCTATA
>VTLG01003320.1_pt1 | contig 10427 bp, 12 predicted proteins | sample 4694571 | NCBI WGS metagenome assembly VTLG01 (sample SAMN12604809, study PRJNA352737) | marine metagenome | biome: ENVO:00000447; feature: ENVO:00000209|ENVO:00000569|ENVO:01000036; material: ENVO:00002151; isolation source: viral sequences binned using virsorter ... | reverse complement strand
TTAATTTAATTCGTTGGATTTAGGAATCGCTAATAAATTAGTTTTTCTTTGTTCCACCGAAGGTTACACGAGTCTGCCTCTCACTATTGATAGGCATACTTGGGTGCTGATCCTTCAGAAGATCATTATCAATCGCGTCGTCTTTGTCTTGAGTTATTTTATTAAAATACTCATCGCGCGATTTAACGAGCTCGTTAGATATCCTAGCCAGCAATAGGCCGCCAACTCCAATGACCCCTTTGTATTTTCCTTCACCCAGAATTGGATAATCTTGACCTGGATATTCATCAGCTCTTACAAGCTCGTATCCCGATCTTAATTTGCCTGCCATGTTCTTTGTATCATCAAAGCCCATTGACTCGGCTCTTATCCATCTGTGATGGTACCCATCTGGTGCAGGGGGTGCATCTAAAGATGATGGTGGAGTCCAAACTTTTTTTCGAGAAGTTTTTTCTCTAGTTTGACTCGCACGGGAAGTTTTTTTATCGTTACTCATATGCTTTACGCCTCCTTCGTGAATTGTTTTTGTTTCGCATATTCTTCAAGTGGCACACCTAATTTTTTAGCGATTGCTACCTCTGAGGATGTGAGTCTCACGGTGTTGCGACCAGGTCTAACACTTCGCGTCGCTGACGCTACTGTTTGTGTAGGTTTAGTCGATTCCTTAATTTCAGTTTTACCAAATTTATGCGGAAAGTCAAGTTTCATTCTACGATCTACTTCAACATAATACTCATCTGTATTTGGGTCAAACCCCTCTTGTTCTGTTAGTTTTTTGTGTAAATCAAAAGCAGTATATGTCATTGCTGAATCTGCTCCAAACCACGGGTTTTTTTCAGCCCATGCTTCTGCTTTTGGATCTGCTACAGGTGTTTGTTGTAAAGTTTGATCTAAAGAGGGTGTTCCTCTTGACAGTCTCATTCTCTGTTTAGTTTCTTCAGCACGTGCCTTTAAACCAGCAACTCTTGCTTCTTCAACACCAATTTGAGCAATCGTCTTCTGTGCGTCCACTTCCGCATTAATATCATTTGCTTCTCTTGCTGCTGCAAGTTTTGCTTTAGCTGCTTCTAAACCAGCTACAACTTTATCCTCCATTGCACTGACATAACTAGGTTCTAATCTTGTCAGTCTATTTTTCAAAGTAGAAAGTTCTGCTTGACCACCTCTGGCGTATTCTAAAGCGGCTTCTTTTTGCCTTTCAGCTTCTCGCCACTTTTTAGTTAGTTTAGAAATTCTTTTTTGAACACCTTCACTATACTGTTCTAATTCTTCTTCTTTTTTTTCAGTTTCTGGTTTCTCGTCACTTGTTTGTTGTTTGCTATCCTGAACATCAGACTGGACATCAGGTTTCTCAGATGTGTCGTCGGACTTAGGACTGTCTTGAACAGTTTCATTTTCTACCTCCACATTTTCTGTTACTTTTTCTTCAGGAAGCTCAACATCAGCTCCAGGCCCTGAAGTATCTATATCTACTGTTTTTGGTTCTTTATCTTCTGGCATAGTTCTCCTCCTATGTTAAATATTATGCAATACAGATTCTGGGCTTTTAATTGTTCCTAAAACCTCATCGTCATTTAATAAACGGACTTCTCCGCCTTCTATAGGTAATCTTGATCCTGCATAACGAGCAAAGATTACCCAATCTCCTTTTTTGCACCATGGTCCTGTTGGATATTTTTCCTTATCTTCATAAGCCAATGGTCCAACTTTTAAAACATAACCGCAATTAGTTGCGATACGTAATTTTTCTAATGATTCTTGTGCAATTAAAATTCCACCTTTAGTTTTCTCTTTTGGTGTGAAAGGTAAAACTAAAAGTCGCCAGCCACTAGGCTCTGGTAACTGTTCTTTTTGATCTTGTATATTTTCTGGATTTAGAGGTTCTTTTTCCTCTGATCGATATTTTTCAGTTAAAGCGTTCCTAAGTTTTGGAACTTCCTTTTCCGATGTTGATAACATTTCCTTTTTCATCTTTTTGCTCCTTAGCTTTTAGCAGGTTAGAGATTTCCTGAAGCGTGTACTGATATGCACGTGCCTGTCCTAACATATACTGGTATTTCTCCATATTGTCAATACCACCAGTAATCATAGTATCACCAATTCTTTGAAGATTTTCTTGTAATATTTTTTGTAATTTAGCAACGACTACTAATGGATCCACTTATACTAGTCCTTTATAATATTTCTTATATGATGGATTTGAAACTTTAACACCACCAAGATCTCCTTCTATGTATTTTCCTATATAGCCGCCTGAACTAACTTTTACTCTTCCACCTTTTTTATACTCTTTCTCCCATCGCTTTGCGATTTCAGGATGGTTAGCGTGCATATATCGTCTTTGTTTTTCTGATTTAAAAGGCATTATTTTTTACCCTTTCCATTTCTAAAAATTTGTGTTCCCTTTATACCAAAAATTGATCCAACTACAAGTATCCAAAGTGTACTGAACCATGTCGGCAGTGACGCAAAATGTTCAAAGAAGATTTTTACTTTATCCATCGCTGCAGGATTGTCACTGAAGACACCCCAGGCGAGAACGATTATGGGCGCGCTTAATATGACTAAAACGAATTCGTCCTTATAGTCATTTTGACGGGCCTCTAAAAGTTTACCCTGGTAAGCTTCCTCACCTCGAGCTTGCTTCTGCGCATGCAAAAATTGTGCATCCGCCATAGCCATCTTTGACTCTTGACGTTTTTTATAAACATGTGAACCAGCGTTGATTGCTAGTTTAAGCGCTCCTAAAAGTGGGAATGCCACACTAGTACCAAGTTACAGGTTTCTGTAGTCTAGCAGCTCTTGTGCCTTTAACAGGATTAGTATCCTTCTTCCACTTATCTGCTGGAACAGGTTTATTGTTCTTATTTGCATCAGGTGTAGGAATAGTTTTAGATTTTCCTGTTGGTGCATATCCTAGTCCTTTTGTCATTATTGACTCCTTCCGTTTGTTTTAGGTTTCATTCTAGCGAGTGTTAATCTATTTTCATTCGCCATTTCTTGTTTTTCAATTGAAGTATCAGCTCTTAGTTCTGCTAATTCTTCATTTTGATCTAATTTATCTTCATGAATATTTTGTGCCATCATAGCCTTCATTTTATCAATATTCAATCTTTGTTCAGCCTCTTTTCTCTTCTGTTCATTGTCAATTGCTCTAATATCAAGCTCTCTAGCTCTTAATTTAGCAATTGGGTCATTATCAAACTGTGAAGTTATCGCTTTTTCTTCTTTTGCGAATTCTTCCATCATTTCTGCGACTAAAGTTGCTTTTCTAGCTTCAATTTTTTGCTGTAAAGTCATCATTTCGTTCTGTATTTGCTGATTTTGTGGATTTTGTTGCATCATTTGCTGCATTTGCGCTAATTGCTGCATTTCTTCATTAAACTCTAGCTCAATTTGCTCTTGAGCCATCAAAGAAATGTGTTCTAAACAGTTTTTTTCAATTGCGGCAGCTACCATGGGTGCATTTCGAACCATGTTAGTCGCCATAAAGTTCAAATGCGCTGTAATATGTGATCTGTGGTCTTGTCCAGGAAACGCTTGAAATTTTTGACCTCCCATTGCATCAATATGTTCTAATGCAGGATCTTTTGGAGTTGGTTGTGGCGGTTTTTTCAAAATTAGGTCAATATCTTTTACTCCTAAAGCTTCATACATATTTCTATAAACTTCATATTGATTATGAAGCTGTGGATTTGATGTAGCCAACTGCAATTCCGTTTGTGCAAGAGATATTCTTTGAGTTTGAGAGAAAATATTTGGATCTGCAACAGGTAATATATCTACTCTATCGTCGAAGTCAGTTTGCATAATTTGTCTTTGACCACCAACAACATCATACGGATAAACTGGGGGTAAATAAAGTTTAAAAACTCTTGCCAATAAATTGAATTCTCTTTTCATTGCAGCATACAATCTTTTGTGAATTGCTGACATTGTTCTAGATCCTCGTTCCAACAAAGCTACTGTCGTGCCCACGGCCGCCTGCTGATTCCCATCTCCTACTTGCATGTCCGCAATGGATGCGAACCTTTGTCCTGCTTGTACCACGACTCCCATAAGTTGTAATAAGGTAGCTGATGGCTCTTTAAATGGCAAAGGTAAAAAAGCATCTCGTAAGTTTCCACCTGGTGCATCTACGTCTCTAAATTCTCCAGGCTGAATAGCTTGTGATTCGTCTCTCATTTTAATGCCACGCATTTTAAAGCCTGCAGGTAAATTAGATAATGTACCTGCATCCAATAAGGATCTTAATGCTGCTGTTGCTGTTCGTGATAGTCCACCAATCATATGTATTAAACCAAAACCATAAAAACCAAGTCCTGGTAAAAATTTAAAGTGAACAAAATATTGAATTTTATTTTTTAATGGATCTCCTACTTCATAATTTCTTCTAATAGATAAAACTTTTCTTGTACCGTCCTCAATAGTTACAATGTATGGAAGTTTTATTCCTGTCACTTCTCCAGTTTCATCCTTGTCTTCAAAACCATCTAAATCCAGATTAACATGACATTCTAAAATATTATAAACTCTGTCATCTCTTCCTTTGGAAGCTCCTTCTAAAGCTCTTTCTTTTTTCTCTGCTTCCGTTTCATTAAGATAGGATGGGTTTAATTCCAGATCTCTATAAAATCCTCCCACCTGCTGTTTTCTTAATTCATTCTCAGACATTTTAACAACATGGATGATTGATTCCGCATCATCTAATGAGGTAGCTGTGTACGGAACCACCAAGTCATCCGCAGGAACAAATTTAGAAACTGCTCTCTGCATTATTTCATCATAATAAATTTTCTTAAATGCAGAACCAGCGAGTGGCAAATAAAATAACATTTGATCAAACTCTGCTTCGTATTCCTTCATTTGATCCATGATTTGATAATTCATAAACTGTTTAACTCTCAACGCCTGAGCTTCTTTATCTGGATTAGGTATTCCTAATATTTGAGTTCTAACTGGACCTTCTGCAGGAAGTAATTCTTTGTAAGCTAATGATTGAAACTGAGTAACTGCTTCTGCAAGAACTGGATGTGTTGCACCTGAAGCTCCTCTAAAAGGTTCCGTTGGTTCTTCATAAGTAAAACCTAAAAGATCTAACCCTTTGATATAAGAATGTTCCCATTCTTTTCTTGAAGTTTTATAATCTGTGTAATCTTGATAAATTTTACTTCCTAGTGGATCTAAAATATTATCTGGAAGTAGTTCTGCCAAATTGGCAAAGTGCCCAGCATCCTGTCCAGGGTTCACAGCATTTGGGTCAAAATTTATATCAACGCTACCATCTTCATTTTCAGTTGTTTCAACAGGTTGACCAGCTTCTTGCTGCTCGATAAGCGTTTCCTGTTGAGCTACTTCTACTTCTTCTGGACTAGGTACGTTTATTGTTTGCTTTACGTTGGGTAAAGACTTGTCTATTTCTGCCATTTATTTTCTCCGATATGTTCTTAACAGTATTATATTTAATATTCAACCCTTGAGGCACTGGGCCTAATTTTGGTGGGATTGTAGTTGTCAATTTCTCATTCATTATCTAGCCAAACTTATTCATTATGCTTGCGAGGCCTCCGCCTGCGCGTAAACTCCGTAATCGTTTTTTATACTTTTCTGCATTTAACGGTTTTTTATAAAAAATATTAAATTGTGGCTTACTACCTTCACCCGTCAAAGCAGACACACCTAAACCACCACCTAAAAAATTTGGATTGTTATACATAAATGCTTTATCTCCATCAGGCATTACTCCAAAACCTGCAGAAACATTATCCGTTTCATATTGAAGACCATATTTTGGTGTTCCACTTTTTTCAAACATATTCATTACATCGACATAAGGTTTATTATAATAAGCTGTAAGATCTCCCGCGTGTAAAGCAGCCGTTATCCCTTTTGCAGGAAAAAATCTCTCTAGAACAGCCTCTTTTAGTTTATCTTTGGTAGTTCCTTCATAAACAGAAGGTTTCTTCCATGTAGCTTCATTTATGCCCCACCATAATTTCTTTTTCTCCTTCTCTATTTCTTTTTTTTTCTCAAGTTCATTAAAAATATAGGATGGCACTTTGTTTAGTACATCATCTTTACCTGGTCTATGTATATCTTTTGGTGGTGCTGTGTAAGTCATTTCAGGATCTCCACCGCCTGGTCTTATATCTTTTGGTGGCGCTGTGTATTTCATTTTAGGATCTCCACCGCCTGGTGGTCTTCCAACATTTTGTCTTCGTTCGTGACGTTCTTTATCAGAATAACCACCACCTGTTTTTCTACCATGAACACCTGGTGGTCCACCGCCAAATAATCCATCTCTTAACATGCCTGCTCTGCCGCCTGATGCTAGTTGCTGGGCATATTTACCATAGATACGGCCGCCAGCAGCGTTGGGTTTTCTAAATGTTGTATCCCAATCTTCTAAAGTTTCACCAGATCTTAAAAAAGAATCTGGAGATTGTTCCATCTCGGTTGAAGCATCAGCAACCTTAGTTCCTGCAAAGGTTCTTGCGTTTTCAAGTCTTATAGCTAATTCTAATAACTGATTAAAATTTGCACCTGGTTGATCTGGATCTCCTCCTTTATACATACTAACTCTGCCACCACCAGGCTTTCTTGGGTTAAGTGATTCCAATACACTAGTTATTTCACCTTTCTGTGAATCAGTTGGTGGTGCTAATTCTTGATCAAAAGTTGTAGAAAAAGATAAAGCCGAATCGACTCTTCTGTCATAATGTTCTTTTCCTTGCTTGGGATTTTCAAATATCTTGCCAAATTCAAGTGTAATTTCTTCAGGATCATTAGATTCTTTTAAAAAAGTTTGTAATTCTACACGATCACTCGGCTTCAACATTTCTATTTTTCCATCTTTGGTATCAATAAATTTCTTGCCCTGTATTACATCATCCATAAAGTCCACCTGAGACTGTATAGAATCATTTTTCTTATTTTTGTTTAACCAATCATCATAATATGATTTCATAAAATCAAATTGAAACAAACCGTATCCCTTACCTTTTCCTATTTCTTCTTGTTGAAAATCAAATGTACCACCTGTTTCCACATCAATGTTACCTAGAATTCCAGATATAGCTGCATTGCTGTAGCCTTTATCCTTTAAATGTTTTATAATTTCACTTATATAAATTGTTTCGTCTGCCATATTCTACCAATAATATTTGTACTTCCTGGGTGGAAGTTTTTCGTCCTTATAATCTTCAGGGTGGGGTATCAATCCTCCCTGTCTAAATCGCATAACAGCCTGTGTCATGCTGTCAACCAAGTCATCGTGATCCCCGTAGGGGAACGCTGCACATTCCTCGATTACTTCCTGTGCAAAGTTTCTATTGGTGGGCGCCCATATCGTTCCGCTTTCAAATAGCGGTGCGACCGAGTTAACCCTTGTATGTTTATCATTTCCTTTGCTCGGTGTAAAGTTAATAACTGGTATTCCCATATTTCTTAGCTCATAGGTCAGCGGCAGTCCTGAAGCTTTAGCTTCCACTAAAACAGTCTCTGGTTGCCAGTACTTGTAGGCTTCCAGTGCCTTTCTTCTCAGTTCTGGAAACTCCCATCTTTCTTTTATAGCATCTACTAAAATTAAATTTGCAGGTCTGTCTTCATTTTCACGGAATACTCCCCAAGTGGTAATCGCAGAAAAGTCTGCAGTTTCCTTTTTCATGAATGCCGTATCATAAGACTGTATAATATGTTCCAGTTTTGGAAGTTTTTCTCCCGTCCATTTCTTCCACCATTCTCGTTTAATGATTGCACCTTCTTCTGAAGTTGGGTTTTGCATCCACTGGGCATTCCATTTACCAGCCGACAGCGATGCCTTAACAGTTTCCAGTTCCTTGGCATTCCAATACTCGGGCCAGACAGGATTACCTGATGGCAGGATGGCTGGAAATTCTATCAGATCCCACTGATCCGATTTTGCTTCTTTTTGATGCTGTAATAACATACCTGTTAAATCTTTTGTATTCCATCTCGTCATAACACAAACAATAGCTCCACCAGGCTGAAGTCTTTGACGGGGACCTGATGTATACCATTCGTAAGCTCTCTCTAAAGCAGGCATGTTCAAAGCATCTTGCTCCGAGTGGGGATCATCAATGATCAATAAGTCCGCACCTCTTCCAGTGATCGCTCCACCAACACCAGCTGCAAAGTACTCGCCGCCCTGTGCTGTTTCCCATCTACCTGCTGCTTGCGAATCTTCTCTTAATCTTGTTTTAAAAATTTCCTGATATTCAGGAGAATCAATAAGTGTTTTTGCCTTACGACCGAATCGTATTGCAAGTTCCCCTGTGTGAGTTGTTTGAATTATTTTAAGTTTCGGGTTTCTACCAATCATCCAAGCTGGCAACAAGGAACTGGCGAACTCTGATTTCGTATGCCTTGGTGGCATATTTACAATTAATCTTTTTAATTTGCCCTCAGCCAGTGAATTAAATTTTTCTGCAACAATTCTATGATGAGGTCCTTCTATAAATTCAGGCCACATATGTTTTACAAAACTTAAAAAATTTGCCTGGACGTTATCCACCTTGACCATCTCATTATGTTTGAGATACATCTTCATGAAGTCTTTTCTCTGGTCTGGTGGTAATTTTTTAATTTTTTCTATATCTACTTGCATTTTGAAAAATTTTTTTGAAATTTTTTTTCAATCTTTGGCAATTTATCCCGTATTTTAATGTAAATCAAGGTGGATTAAAGGGCTATTTTTGATAATGGTTTTTAAGGCTTTAACCGTCCAAATCCGACTATAAAGGGTAAACATTGGGACCCCTATTTTAAAAAGGGTAATTGCTTAATGAGAAAGGTTCAAATTCCGAAATGGACTTGGTACCTCTATTGATTTAGGTCGGGGGGGGGCGGGCGAGCTCGCTCAAGTGTCAAGTCCCCCTTATATATATAATCTTGGGTGGGCCCGCCCATCATCATGCCCCCACTAGTGTGACATTTATATCACACCACAATATGTAGCTGCGACACTATGTCGCATTGACACACTACATGGAGTGTATGCAGTAATTGCATACACTCGCAGGTTGCCTTAACGAAGTTTACTTTACATAGTATTCAAATGCCCTTGATGCTTGAGCAATGGCACTCGTTAAAAAGTTATAATCATTTTGTAATGCTTTGATCCATGAATTTAAATATTGCGCATGATTAGGTCTAACAGTTTTTTCAATCTTAAAATGTTTACCAAATAAAACACTTCCTGTTTCCGCAATCAATTCCTCGAATGCATAAGACTTTGTATGATCATTATCGAACTTACCCTTACGATCTAATCTATTCTTATGACCTGTAGCATGTGTTAACTCATGAAAAAACACAGAGTAATAATTAACAGTAGCATCAGAATCTTTTGTATCTTTAAAAAATTCTTTTGGTGTCATGTTAATATAATCTTTTGATGGTACATAAAAACATCTGTTAACATCATCATGTTTAACTGTAACATTCGTTGACTTAATAAAAGAATCAATTTCTTTTATTGAATATTGTTTACCAAATTTAACTACTGGTATTTTATATTCACTGTTGGTTAAATCAACTTGATCAACATTAAATACTGTTGATGCTCTTAATACAGACCATTGTGTTTTAACAAGTCCATGTTTTGTATTTGGTGTTTCATCTTTTTTAGGGTTTCTAAATTTAGATGGTTTATAAAAAACAATACCTGTACCCTTAGAGCCTGTTTTAACTTGCCCGCCTATTGATTGCCATTGTTTATAACTAGCCCAGATATTATTTTTATATTCTTTGTTTTCACTTGTAAAAGATAACATTAGTTGGTTAATTCCTCTATATCTATTATTAGTTACAGAGTTAATTGCATTAATGTTTTCTCCAAACATTCGTTGCCATTGACCTTGATATTTTTTCATGGAATCAACTACTTCAGTTCGGAATTGTTCTAGTGTTTGTTGTGCTGTTGCCATATTATTTCTTTCGTTAAGTTAATATAAAAGTATAATAACATAATGTCCTATAAATGTCAATGGACAAAATGTCGCAGGTAATTTGTTTTTTTTTGTTTGGGTGGGCCCGCCCATCATCAAGCCCCCACAATCTGTAGTGTTTTTTATCTCTCTATTACAAGTATTAAACTAATTAACATTGCAATTATAAAATGACCTATTAAAAAATGGTCGTATGTAATTAAGTCAATCATATATTCTTTCTATGCACAACTCATGCAGTATTTAGGGTTTGATGTACTTTGATTATGGTATAAAGGTTCATTGCAATTTTTGGCTATACAAATCGTAATACCTTTATTAAACACCTCTTTAAATTTTAACTGATCTTTATATTTTTCTTTCTTTTTAATATAGTCCTTTATATTTTTATAGTCTTTAACTTTCATATTATCCTCGCTTTCTGTTGCCATAGTAATATAAAACTATGGCAACATTATG
>VTLG01009166.1_pt1 | contig 10429 bp, 13 predicted proteins | sample 4694571 | NCBI WGS metagenome assembly VTLG01 (sample SAMN12604809, study PRJNA352737) | marine metagenome | biome: ENVO:00000447; feature: ENVO:00000209|ENVO:00000569|ENVO:01000036; material: ENVO:00002151; isolation source: viral sequences binned using virsorter ... | reverse complement strand
AATTATTAGCAGGCTCATTCATTGACATTCTTAGAAAGAGAATGGCTGTGATGGCAACAAACCCAACAATGCTTACAGGATTGTCTGGTAACGTGTCTATCCCAAGAATGACATCTACATCAACTGCGTACTTCGTGGGTGAGTCAGGCGCACCAACAGAAAGTCAGCAAGCTTTCGACCAAGTGAACATGACACCAAAGACAATCGGTGCTTTTGTTGACTACTCAAGACGCTTGTTATTACAGTCATCTATAGACATTGAAACTATGATTAGGGATGACATAGCAAAGGTAATTGCCACTAAATTAGATAACGCAGCTATCTATGGATCTGGTAGTTCTAACGAGCCATTAGGTATTAAAGATACAACTGGTGTAGGTACACAGACAATTACAACATTCGGTACATTTGCTGAGTACATCGGAATGGAAACAGACGTTGCAGCAGCAAACGCTGATGTAGCTAATATGTACTACTTAATCAACGCTTCTGCTAGAGGTGCATTGAAGTCAACAGAAAAGACAAGCACATCAACTGCTAACTTCGTGTTCGAGAACAACGAAATCAACGGCTATCCAGCTATTGTTTCTAACCAGCTTGCAAACAATGATGTACTCTTTGGAGACTTCTCACAGTTTGTGATCGGTATGTGGTCTGGCTTAGATCTAACAGTAGATCCATATGCAAACGCAACAAGCGGTAGTGTAAGAATTATTGCATTACAGGATGTTGACTTTGCTGTTAAGCAACCAACTGCGTTCTGTTTCGGAACATAATATGAAGGTTAAATTGCTAAGAGCAACAATGATAGCTGGCACTCCTACAAGTGCTGGCACTATCGTTGATGTTGATAAGCAAGCTGGTGAATATTTAGTTGCAGTAGAAAAAGCTGAATTAGCTGTTGAGGCTTGTGAAGCTCCTATTGCCAGTACAGAACCAGTTGTCGAGCCAGAGCCTACCAATAGTGACGAAGTTGATTTTTCTCAAATGACAAAATCACAAATTGAAACTTATGGTCGCAGCCTTGGAATAGAACTCGATAGAAGAAAAAACAAAACTGATCTAATTGCAAAATTAGAAGAGTTTATTTCTACACAGGAGGAATCTTAAAATGTCTGTTTTACAGCAAAACTTAGACAAATTAACTATTACTGCTGGTGTTGCTACTGCTGCTGTAACTAGCACAGCTACATCTAGTGCTATAGATCTTCTCGAATTTGATGGAGATGTATTGCTTATTCTAGATTCTGCTGCTGGTGGCGGTTCTAGCCCAACATTAGACGTAAAGTTAACTGAGTCTGACGCTAGTAGTGGTACTTACACAGACCTCTCAGGAGCTACTTTTACACAAGTTACTGGTTCTGCATCAATGCAAACACTTGTAATTAACAAAGATACTTCTAAGCGTTATATCAAGATTGTACAAACAATCGGTGGTTCATCACCAACATTTACTTTCAGCATCAACTTGGTTGGTGTTAAGAAGTATAGCTAAAAGGTTAGCCCTCAACCGAGGGCTTTTTTTTTCTCATGGCTTTTAAAGAGGATATAGATACGTTCTTTGGAGATTTTTCAGAGAGTGTATTCTATGACAATGCAACTTATAAAGGAATCTTAGAGCAGCCTGATGAGATTGTTGCTGATGATCGTGTATTGACTACTGATTATCAGTTAACAGTTAAAACAACTGATCTTGGTTCAATAGCATATGACACTCAGATAGAAGTCAGTAATGTCAAATATAAGGTAAGAAGTGCTAGAAAAATAGATGATGGTACTTTATCTGTAATTTCATTAATGAAGGTTTGAGATGGCTAGTAAAAGAGAACAGATATTAGCAAAAATCAAAACAAATCTTACAGGAACTACAGGTGTAGGAACTCGCATCTATAGGAGTCGTGTAGAGCCAATGACAAGAGATGAATCACCTTCTTTAGTTGTTGAGTTTGTCACAGACGAGCCTACTGTTAATAGCGCAACTTATCTTAAATTAGATTGGACATTACGAGTAAGAATAGTTGTTGTCGTTAGATCACAAACACCTGACACTACAGCAGATGCAACAGTCGAGAGTTTACATACTAAGGTTGTTACAGATCCAACTTTAGGAGGACTTGCGATTGATGTAAGGCCAGCCACAGTAACCTTTGATGTTGTTGAGGCAGATCAGCCAGCAGGGATAATTTCCTGTGAATATGAAGTAGATTACAGGAGTAGTTATAACGATTTATCAACATGATCTACAATCAAGTTGTTACCCTAACAACCCTTAAGGATTATTATGGAGTATGAAATTCCAAATGAGGGCGGTACTTACATACTGAACCCGAAAACTGGCAAACGTAAGCTAGTTCAACAAACTAAACAAGCTGAACCCCCTACTGAGGTAACTACAGATGGCACAACTGACAAGGAAGAGAGTAATTCTAATTGAAGCTGAGAGCAGCTATGGAACAGATCCAACTCCAGCAGCAACAGACGTTGTTCTTGTAAGAGATCTGTCAATAACACCACAAGCAAGTGACGTAGTAAACAGAGATGTTGTTAGACCTTACTTGGGTGCATCTCAACAGCTATTAGCTAACACCAGAGTTGAGTGTACGTTTAGCGTTGAACTTGCTGGATCTGGAACTGCTGGAACTGCGCCTAGGTATGGAAGTGCGCTTAAAGCGTGTGGTTTCAGCGAAACTGTTAGTTCTGGAACTAGCGTTACTTACGAACCTATTTCAGCTAGTTTCTCATCTGTAACTATTCACTACAACGTAGATGGTGTAAGGCATATTGTTACAGGGTGTCGAGGAACTTTTGCTATCTCCGCAGCCGTTGGTGAGATTCCTTCAATCGACTTCTCTTTTACTGGTATTTACAATGCCCCAACAGATACAGCATTACCTTCTGTTACTTATGGCAACCAAGCAACACCACTAATCTTTAAGAACGGCAATACATCCAGCTTCCAACTATTGTCTTATGCTGGTGCTTTGATGAACTTCTCAATGGATGTTGGTAATTCATTGGTCTATAGAGAACTTGTAGGTGGTACTAAAGAAGTCTTATTAACAGATAGAGCAGCTAATGGTACTGTTACGATAGAAGCACCAACACTTGCACAAAAAAATTATTTTGTTGCTTCATTAAGTGATACTACACTTGGTAATCTAACAGTTACGCATGGTATTACTGCTGGTAATATCTGTAGATTTTCTAGTACAAAAGTAGATATTGGAGATGTAGCTTACGGAGAAGCTGATGGAGTAACAATGCTTGAGATTCCATACACACTTGTACCAAGTTCAGCAAATGACGAAATGAGTTTAGTCTTTACTTAGTAAGTATTGACTACTGAGGTAGAGTAGAGAAGTATATATCTTAATTTATGGCATTTGTTAGAAAAAAGACTAAGGTTTATCCTTGGCCTGTAGAAGTTTCACAACCAAGCGAAACTAAAGTAGGAGAGTTTGATACGACTTCTTTTGTTGGTAAATTTAAAAGACTTACTAGAACAGAACTTGATGAGTTTGAATCTTCAACTGAATTTGATGCTTTAAAAAAGGTTTTAGTTGGTTGGGAGGATATGAGTGAGGAAGATGGTACACCAATCGAATTTAATGATAAAACCTTAAAAGAATTTTCAGAAGATATAGATTTTGTTGCTGGTGTACTAGATGCTTTTAAAAAATTCTATGCAAATGCTCAAGCGGGAAACTAACTGATGCTGCTTTATACTGGGTTTCGGGTGGCAAAAAAACTATAGATGAAACACAAAAAGATGCTGTTGCATTAGGTGTTGAAATTGAGGAACAGCCAGAAGAAGAAGTTGATTTTGAAGTTTTTGATGAAAATTGGGATATTGTAATGATGTTTTTACGTTGTCAGACACAATGGAACACATCTTTTGGAGGTGTAGTAGGATTAAAGTACGAGGTTTTATTACTTGATGGAGGACTGTTTGACCTATATCATGTAGATAACCGACAAGAAATGCTCGAAGGTTTACAACTAATGGAATTTGTTGCTATTCAAGAATCTAATAAGGAGAAGAAATAGTGGCAAAAGAAACCAATACCATAAAAATTGGTATAAAAACTTTTGGAGGAGAAGAGCTAAAAAAATTAGGGGCTACGTTTGGCAGAATAAATAAAACACTTGTATTAAATAAAAAGAATTTAAACGAAACAGTTGCCAGTATTTTAAGAATAGACAAAAGAGCAAAAAGTTTTAATGGTGAATATGCCAGAAGTAATAAAATAATTAAAGAACAAATAGCAGCTTTTAAGGTTCTAAGAGATCAAGTTGATAAAGGTGGTGCATCATATAGTCGTTTTACAGCAGAAATTAATAAATTAAATGCAAGTCTGAGCATACAACCTAATGCTAATGCCTATGCAATGCCTATTGGCCCACAGATGGACACCAGAGGTAGATTCGCAAAAATGCGAGATAGGTTTATTGGCTCTGCAAAAAATATGGGTGTTGGTCAAAGAGCAGCACTTGGAGCAATAGCTGGTGCTGGAGTTGCTGGTAATTTAGGTGCTGTAGGTTCTTTTGGACTATCAGGAGCAGCAGTTGGAGGGCCAATGGGGGCTGCGGTTGGTGCTGGAATTGGTGCTGCTGTTGAAACTGTTAAAGCTGCTAGTGCTGCTGCTAAATATGCTGCACAAATTGGTCGTCTTGAAATTGCATTAAAAGGTGTAACAAAATCACAAGGAGAATTTAATAAGGCGCAGGGAATTATTGCAAGTGTATCTGACGAATTAAATGTTCCTATCGGATCTGCAACTAAACAGTTCACAACATTATCAGCATCAGTTATAGGTGCTGGAGGTAATGTCGATGATGCTGAAAAAGTATTTAGAGGAGTATCAGAAGCTATTAAAGCAACTGGTGGAGATGCGGAAGATGTACAATCTGCGATTCGAGCCATGTCGCAGATTTTTGGTAAAGGTAAGGTATCTGCGGAAGAACTACAAGGGCAGTTAGGTGAAAGATTGCCCGGTGCGGTTGTTAAGTTTGCAGATGCAACAGGAAGATCATTACCACAACTACAAAAAGACTTAAGAGATGGAACTGTAGGTCTTAATGACGTTATGAAATTTGTAGCGAAATTAAGTAAGGATCATAGGGATGCTGCACTTGAAATGGCTAACAGTAGTATGGATGCTGGTCAAAGGTTACAAGTTTCTATGCAGAAACTACAACTTAATATTGGTCGTATCATGCAGCCTATTGGTGCAGCAATCCAAAAGACTATGACTGTAATAGTTAATGCTATTAATGGTGCTATTGAAGCATTTAGAAGATTCTTTGGTATAGGTGATGAAAATCAAAGAAGGAAATTAGAGAACACGTTAAGGGCAGCTATAGAGTCAGCAAAAAGATTGGAAGGAACTAAAAGAGAAGGTCTTGCTAAAGGAAAAGTAAGTCAAGCAAAAGGTAACTTACTTGAATTTTTAGCTGGTTATGACACAGGTGGAGGTGGAACGTCTGATTTCCAAGATCCAACTGGAGATGACAAAGATAAGTCATCATTAAAAACATTTGCTAAAACTGCATTTGATGTAGCGAAACAAGCTCAAGACGCTTTTGTTAATGCTTTTAAAGGTATGGAAGATGCTTTAGTTAAATTTGTACAAACAGGTAAATTAAACTTTAGCGATTTAGCTAGATCTATCATTGCTGATTTAACAAGAATGTTTGTAAGGTTTGCTATTGTAAAACCTTTGTTTCATTCCATAACTGGTGGCAGATTTCTTGATAACGCAAACGGAAATGTTATAGATGCTGGCAATAGAATTACTGCTTATGCAAGAGGAGGTATAGTTAACAAGCCAACCCTATTTCCAATGGCAAATGGCATGGGGCTTATGGGAGAAGCAGGGCCAGAAGCTATCATGCCGTTGAAACGTGGTAGTAACGGAAAACTTGGAGTGCAAAGTTCTGGAGGTGTTGGTAATATTGTTGTAAATGTAGATGCTTCTGGAAGCTCTGTAGAAGGAGACTCTGCAAGATCACAAGAGTTTGGCAGGGCTTTAGCTGCTGCTATTCAATCAGAAATGATAAAACAAAAAAGACCGGGAGGACTTTTAACCTAAATGGCAAACTTTCCATCTATAGAACCTAGTTTTAGCGTTACTAAAAAATCTAAGCCAGTAGTTAAGGTTGTATCTTTTGCAGATGGATTTGAACAGCGTTTAGGTTTTGGATTGCCAAATAATCAAGATCCTAAAATTTTTAATTTAAAATGGGAAAACATAACAGAAGAAGAGTCAGATACTATTGAATATTTCTTGGAAGAAAGAGCAAGAGATAAAGCAAGTTTTACATACTCTCCACCAAAAGAATCTTTCACCAAAACAGGCACATATGCACAAAGCAGTACGACAATAACTATTACGATTACAAATCATAGATTATTTGCTGGTGATTCTCTGGTTATTGACTTCACTACTGGTTCTTCTGCTGATGGTACTTATATAGTTTCTTCTGTTACTAATGCCAATGTATTTGTGGTCACAGCAGCTAGTGGTGCGACCACAAGTGGCAATGTTTCTATAGAAAAAACAGCATCATATAAATTTACTTGCCCAGAATGGAGTAAACAAATTGACTTACCTAATTTAGCTACGATAACAGCTACATTTGTACAAAAATTTGAACCATGACAATAGATACCGCACCTGTTTTTAGTGACATACAAAAAGTAAATCCATCTTCAATTATTGAGTTATTTAAACTTGAGCTAAAAGAAGGACTTAATTATGCAACAGGTAATCCAAGTGGAGTAACGACAGTACATAGATTTCATTCTGGTAGTAATCTCGATGCTTATGGGAGTATTGTTTGGAATAGTGAAACATATTTAAGGTTTCCTGTAGAAGCTAGTGGTTTTGCATTTCAACGAGGTCAATTACCAAGACCAACACTAACTATAAGCAATATGGGAACTCCTAGTATGTCTGCTGTTTTGTTGGCTGCAAATAGTTTTACGGCTGGAAATGATTTGACAGGGGCGAAGGTAACGAGAATAAGAACTATGGCAAGATTTGTAGATGCTGCTAATTTTTCTGGTGCTATAAATCCGTTTGGCACTCCAGATCCAGATGCAGAGTTTCCAAGAGAGGTTTATTACATAGATCGTAAATCAGCAGAAAATAGAGAAGTAGTACAGTTTGAATTGGCAGCAATCTTCGATATGGCTGGTATTCGTGCGCCAAAACGTCAATGTACTAGAGATGTTTTCCCATCTATAGGTACATTTATAGGATGAACTGGAAAGATAGTGCATTGGTTCATGCGAAAGACCAAGACCCTAAAGAAGCTGTGGGTTTAGTTTTAAATATAAAAGGTAAAGAAAGATATTTTCCTTGTCGTAATTTATCAATGACAGCACATCAATGTTTTATTCTTGATCCAGAAGATTATGTGAAAGCAGATAAGTTAGGAGATATTATAGGAGTTTTTCATAGTCATCCTGTTACTTCACCAGAACCTACTCAGGCAGATAAAGTTAGTTGTGAAGAAAGTAATATACCTTGGTATATAGTGAATCCAAAGTCAGAGACATGGGGATATTATGAGCCACAAGGTTATAAAGCACCACTTATAGGAAGAGAATGGGTTTGGGGGATAACAGATTGTTGGGCATTAGTTCGTGATTATTATCAACAGAAAAAGAATATAAGTTTATTAGATTATGAACGAAATATGTCTCCAGAAGAATTTTTAGTAAATCCTTTGTTTGAAAAATATGCAATACAAACTGGATTTAGAGAACTTGAACAAGATGAAAATTTAGAAAAAGGTGATGTATTATTGATGTCAATATTGCATCCAACTTTAAATCATGTAGCTATTTTTTTAGGAGATATGGTTTTACATCATTTAGCCGATAGACTATCTTGTAGAGAGCCATATTCTGAGTGGTTACAAAAATGTACTGGTAAGAGGTATCGTTATGCTCAGAAAAATTAAATTACATGGAGAACTTGCTGAGTTTTTAGGTCAAGATGAATTTGAGGCTGTTGTAAAAACAACAGCAGAAGCGGTTAAATTTTTAATAACAAATTTTCCAAAATTAGAAGCATATATGAGTAATAGATATTATCAAGTAATAGTTGGAGATAATGAATTAGATAAAGATCAAATACATGATCCTGTAGGGAAATCAGAAATACATTTTGTACCTGTTATTAGCGGTGCTGGTGGTAGTAGTTTTCAGAGAATATTAATAGGCGGTGCTTTGATTGGTGCATCATTTTTATTTCCGGGTGCTGGAATCTTTGGTAAAGCCGGAGCAGAATTAACAGGGGGTGTTGTTACTGGATTTGCTGCAAAAGTTGGAACAGCTATAAGTACTGTTGGTGGTGCTATGGTTCTTAGTGGAGTTTCTGAAATATTATTTCCATTGCCAACACCAGAAGAACAGGAAGACGATCCAAGAATATCTTTTAACTTCTCAGGGGTGCAAAATACATCAAGAGCCGGAACAGCACATCCGATTGTATATGGAGAAATCGTGTGCGGATCTGTGGTAATCTCCGCTTCTGTTGATACGAATCAGGTGGTTGCATGACGAAGAAAATTATTAAAGGTGCTGGTGGCCCTCCTACTCCTCCTACTCCATATCGTGCGCCTGACACTTTAAATAGTAAACAGTTTGCAACTATACAAGACTTGTTATCAGAAGGAGAAATAGAAGGTTTTGCAACACCATCAAAAGCTGCTATTTCTAAAAGTTCTGCTGATTATTTAACAGCAGCATTAAAAGATATATTCCTTAATGACACACCAATACTTAATGCTAATGCAAGTAACAGTAATCCAGCAGATGCAGATTTAAACTTTCAAAGCGTTGTACTAGATACACGCTATGGTACAAACAACCAACTAGCATTATCTGGAATTGAATCAAGTTCAAGTCCTATAGCTGGGTTTCCAAGACCTTGTACTGTTGCTAATAGTGGAGTTACACAAGCTATATCTCTTAATAAAGATGCAGTCAGAGTAACAATATCTTTTCCTCAACTACAAAAAGCAGAAGACAACGGAGATTTGTTAGGTTCAAGTGTTGAATTAAAAATACAATTACAAACTAATAATGGAACTTTTCAAACAAAAATACAAGAAACAATAACTGGAAGATCTGCTGACCTTTATTCAAAAGAATATCGTGTAAATTTGCCTACTACATATTCACAAGCTGCGATTAAAGTTGAACGTGTGACAGCAGATAGCACAAATGATTCGTTAAAAGACGAGTTTAGTGTATCTGTTATGCAAGAGATAGTAGATGATCCACAGACATATCCTGACTCTGCATATGCACAATTAAGAATAGACTCTGAACAATTTAGTGCAATACCAAAGAGAGCATACAGAATTAGAGGAATAAAAGTACGAATACCAGCAGCTAATGGTGGTCTAACTCCAACTGTTGATTTACAAACAGGTCGTATAAATTATCCACAAAACTACGTCTTTAATGGACAAATGGCAGCAGCAACTTGGTGTTCATGCCCTGCCATGATACTTCTTGACCTCCTCACGACCAAAAGATACGGATTTGGCACTCATATAGCTCCTAATCAAGCTAACGATTCAGAACTTTATGAAAATTTAGATTTATATAGTTTTGTCGCTGCAAGTAGATATGCAAACGAATTAGTTGATGATGGATTTAGTGGTCAAGAAGCAAGGTTTAGCTGCAATGTAAACATACAGTCATCTAAAGAAGCATTTGATCTTATTAAGGACTTGGCATCAATAATGAGATGTATTCCAGTATGGTCGCAGGGATCTATTTCTATTGTTCAAGACTCTCCAACAGATCCTAGTTATTTGTTTAGTTTAGCCAATGTAACTCCAGAGGGTTTTAGTTATACAGGTTCTAGTCTTAAGCAAAGACATTCTGTTGTTAGTGTTAGTTATTTTAATATGGATTCAAGAGAGATGGATTTTGAGGTATATGGGGATGGCAATACTACAGCAGAAGTTAACAGAAGGGCAAAACTTGGAATAGTTTATAAACAGGTAAAAAGTTTTGGTTGTACTTCTAGGGGACAAGCGCAGCGTTTGGCTCGTGCAATAGTCTTTTCGGAGGAACAGGAAAGCGAGGTCATAAACTTTGCAACATCAATGGATGCTGGAGCAATAGTTAGGCCGGGAAGTGTTATTGCTGTGAATGATCCAGTAAGACAAGGAGATAGAAGATCTGGTCGTATTGCTGCTGCAACAACAACACAAATTACAGTTGATGATACTGCTAATCTTGAAAGTTTTGGAGGAAGTAATAAAGAGTGTAGCGTAATAATGCCAGATGGTACTGTCGAGAAAAAAGCTTGTACTGTTGTTGGAGATAAAATAGATCTTACAAGCGCATTAAGCACAACACCTAATGTAAATTCTATTTGGTTATTAGAAAGTGACGGAA
>VTLG01006816.1_pt1 | contig 10429 bp, 7 predicted proteins | sample 4694571 | NCBI WGS metagenome assembly VTLG01 (sample SAMN12604809, study PRJNA352737) | marine metagenome | biome: ENVO:00000447; feature: ENVO:00000209|ENVO:00000569|ENVO:01000036; material: ENVO:00002151; isolation source: viral sequences binned using virsorter ... | reverse complement strand
TTGTGTCAGATGCACAATCTATATTTCCTGTTGTCGTTATATTTTGGCTACCAAAATCAGGAGAAATTTTTGTTCCAGCTATTGCTGCACTCGCTCCAAGATCAGCATTTGTAATAGTGCCGTCTTTGATACCTTTAGTGCTGATCTGTGTTAGTGCCATTTACTTTGCCTCCAATGCTTCTATTCTACCTATAGCTTCTTGTAATGCCTTTGTTAAATGTGCAACTAGACCAGATGTATTTATTGCAAAACCAAAATTTTCTTTTGATTCATCATACTCTTCACCAACAACAAGATTAGGAAATATTGTTTTAACTTCTTGAGCAATAAAACCACTTTGATTTTTAGCTTTTTCTGAATCTTTCCAATCAAAATTTACTGGTCTTAATTTTTTAATATCTGAAATTGCATCATCAGAAATTGATACAATGTTCTCTTTAAGATTTTCGTCAGATGTATCATTTAGATCACCAGATAATGTACCACTATTACTAATACTAATTCTATTTTGATTATTAGTTCTAATAAAGAAATCATGGTTAGTTGAGTTTCCAACAAATCCTTGATCGTTTAAATGACCTAAAATTACATTAATATTAGTATTACCAAGTATTTTCATAAAAGTATCACCATCTACCCCTTGAATCCTTAACGCTTCACCATCACCACTTATTTTTGCTCCAACAGAAGTAGTCTCAAACTTTTTACTTGTACTTCCAACCCCAGATATATGATAAAGTTCTACGCTTCCAAGTTTGTTACATATAATAGAGTTTTCTTGACCAGCACCTAAAACAATAGTTGAGTATGTGCCTGATGGATTAGTCCATAATACTAAATTTCCATTTTGAGTTTCTCTTATGTACGAATGAAAGCCAGCCTCGTGATAAATTTGTAGGTCATCAGTAGTACCCATTTGAATACGTTGGTCATCTAGCATTTCTAAATAACCATTAACTCTCACACCTTCAGTATTTGTCTCAAACTTATTACTGTTGTTGTAATATAGCTCTACGGCTCCGTTTGCAGTACAAGTTAAATAAAACTCATTAGAAGCTTGATTATTAAGCTCAATTCTATCGCTTTCTATTCTTAAATCATTAGTTATATTAGTGATCCTGGAGTTTGTGCCATCATGAATAATCTCTAAGTCTCCACCACCTCCGAACTTTGCTCTTACACCATCTTCATATATTAAGTGCTTTTCCCCACTATTAAAATAAATATCAGCCCCAGCGTGTTCATTATTGTTAAACCAGACATCACCTGTCATTTGAATAGCGTCAGTTCCACTACCAAGTAAGTTTACTCCTCCTGAATGAGTCTCAAACTTTGTACTGTTGTCGTGCTTTATAGTTACTGCTCCATCCGCAACGCCCTCAATCATTGCTTCTCCAGAAACGCTTTGAATACTTACTGTTGACCCTCTAATTAATAAACTACCTGTCCCAGCATCTTTAATATAAGAATTTGATCCATCGTGATAAATTTCTAGGTCTGTACTTGCACCAAATCTTAATTTTCCATCTTGCGATCCTGTGTGATCAGGAAGTGTAATATGACCATTAGCAACTGTTCCACCTGATACTGTTACTCCAGAACTTGTTGTCTCAAACTTTTTACTGTTGTCGTGATATAACTCTACTGCTCCGTTAGGTATAAATTTAGCCATAAACTCACTTTGAGTGTGCATTATGTCTACATTGTCGGCTGAAGATCCGCTAATAATTAACCTATTACCAGCACTTAATATTTTATTAATAGTGCCATTATGCTCAAATGTAAAATCTTGAGAAGCACCCAAACGTACTTTGTTTGTGTCAGATGCACAATCTATATTTCCTGTTGTCGTTATATTTTGGCTACCAAAATCAGGAGAAATTTTTGTTCCAGCTATTGCTGCACTCGCTCCAAGATCAGCATTTGTAATAGTGCCGTCTTTAATACCTTTAGTACTGATCTGTGTAAGTGCCATTATTCTGTTGGTTTGTCTGCTATTAGTTTAGCTTTCCATGCAGCTTTTACATCAGTAGTCCACACAGCATTACAAACTGCTGAGACCTCTGCTGGTTCGCTTGATAAGTCTGTATCAACTAGATTATCTGAATCATCTAACGTACCAAGATCTAAAACGTATCTAAAATAAGACCTTGTAAGTTCTGTACCATCTTTTTTAATGACAGTTGCTTTTCTGACCTGTACTGCTTTGTACTGGCCTACGATTTCTATTTTGTCGTATTCGATTGATTCGGTTAGTGCCATTTAGGAAAGTCCTCCAGACTTAACAGGTTTATGGTGCTTAGTTTTAAGACTTAGCTCGGTCTATGCAGTTTGATAAGTAAAACTTGTTCTCAAAGTATGGTTGCTATTTAAAGTAGTTCCTGATCCAGCAGTAAGAGTGCCATGACTTACTCCATCAGTAATTAAAAGTTGTAAATTTGATTGTTGATAATCAATTCTTCCATATATATTGTTGTAACCACTTGACAAAGAAATACCTGATACTTCAAAAAATGGAATACTATTAGCAGGGTAATATTCACCGCTTCCACTTTTAGCTGTAAATGGAAGACCTGTTATTCTAGTGTCACCGCTTTTAGATGTATTACTTTGATTTATACTTAAGGTAACAAAACATTGTGTACCTATTTTTATATATGTACCTTGTGCATCATTATAACTCACTCCTGATATAGCAGGTGTCCAAGTTCCTTCTTCATAGTCGTCAAGTGCGTTGGCTGCTGCGGTGTCTGAGCCAAACTTTATACCGTCACCATCAAATCTTGCTACATATTGATTATTACTAATAGCGTAAAAGGGGTGATTAGTTTCAGTACCAGCTTGAGCTTGATCGCTCATAGTTTGCACTTTATAATTTACAGTTGCGTTTCTAACATACATATCACTTTGATTAGTGCCGCTTTTGTAAATATCAAGAGGTTTTGCTGGATTTGTTATACCTATACCTACCTTTCCACCCATATAAACTTCACCTACATCGGTATTACCTCCACCTCTATTGTGGATTTGGAACATATTATTATTATTTTCATCTGCTACTCTAAGAGCAATATTTAACGTTCCGCTTGTAGGTGATTCATTATTAAGGCCAGCAATTAATATTTGTGGTACATCTCCTACATCCCATGTATATCCAGACGAGGGATCTCCAATTTGTATTTGAGAAGTAGTAGTGCTTGCAGTTCCTTTTGCTATTAAAAGTCGACCAGACGAATCAATACGCATACGTTCTGATGCGTTTGTAAACCCATTACTTGTGCCAGTACAAAAAAGGATTCCTCCACTAGATACGCTATTTGCTATAAACAGTTGATTATTACCAGTACCAGTAGTACCTGAGAAATTTTGGCCAATAGCACTTACGTCTAACCCTCCGTCTTGCCTAAAAACAAGTGAAGGATTATCCGCTTCATTATCGTTATCAGTATCAGATTCAATAATTAATTTACAATCATCAGAAGTACCAGATGAAATATGTAATTTACCTGCTGGACTTGATGTACCAATACCTACTCTTTCATCATCAGTCAAACGCATTACTTCACCAGCATCACCTGTAGATCCACCATTATCAATTAAAAACGCTAAATCTGTTTGATTACTGGCTTGTCTTATAGCTCTTAAATATACGTCTGAGTTGTTTGCTCTTAAATGTAATTGTGCATAAGTATCTACTGTTGAATTAGTATTTTCTATTTGCAACCCAGCATTTCTTATGTCTGTGTTATATGTTTGACTATCATCATAAACAAGATGTAACGTATTATCGGGACTTGTTGTACCGATACCTACGTTCCCAGACGAATCTATAAGTAATTTTGTAGAATTATTAACACCTAACTCTAAATTTTCTGTGTTATTAGTATGTATTCTATGACCATAGGTTGAACCTCCAGAAATATTTAGTCCATCACCATCAGTATCTAAAACTGAAACTGTAGTTGCAGATTGATTTGATTGAAAAATTCCAGCCTGTGCAGCAGTTCCAGTTACATTTAATGTGGTAGATGGACTTGATGTACCTATGCCTACGTTTCCAGACGAATCTATACGAAGACGTTCTGCTGCATTTGTAAAAAATCTTAGAAAATTAGCTGCATGATCGTAACTGATAAGACCTCTATTTTCATCATCACCAGAAGTTCCATCAGAAAAAGATATATTTCCACCACTCGATGTACCAGAACGGATAGTCATTCCAGTGTGACCAGCACTAGCAATAGTTAAATGATCCGCAGTTGATCTGCCTTCAGTAGTAGTTCCTAGAAGCAACCTTCCAGACGAATCTACTATAAGATCATTTGTGTTTATAGTTAATGTTCCAGTTGTTACTATATTTTGACTGCCAAAGTCAGGAGAAATCTTTGTACCTGCTATCGCTGCACTTGCGTTTATATCAGCATTTACAATCGCTCCATCTACAATCTTGGCACTTGTAACACTATTGTCTGCTGGTTCACTTACTCCAAGACTTTTAAAGGTAAGAATAAAAAAGTCACTACCTGTTGCTGGAGCATCACCCAAGATAATATCCGTTCCATCAACACTAAATCCCTCACTTGGTTGACCTGTTCCTGCTACTGGCTTTTGTATAACACCGTTAATACTTACTAATAACTGTGCAGCAGATACAGAAGGTGGTGCAGATAAAGTAAATCTATAAGCAGATCCGTTAAATGTTGCACTACCACCACCCGTTCCAGATGATGAACTAAGAGTATTAATTGCAATATCACTACCACCACCAGCTATTTCAGCAATAGCTCCACTATCCATTTTGGTAAACAATTTACCAGTATCAGTTCTTATCGCTAATTCACCGATAACAAGATTATTTGCTGCTGGATCGCTACCAGAACCTCTTTTATGTTTTATTACATTAGCCATCAGCTATAACCTCCTTCAGATTAATAGCTACCACCGTCTATGGTTATACCATCAAATGTCGTTAGGTTTGTGATCGAACCACCTGTTATTGCAACAGAATTGGCAGCCTGGGTAGCAATACTGCCAAGACCTAGCGTTGTACGGGCAGCAGCAGCATCGGCATCATCAATCAATGTCTTTGCGTAGTTGGACAAACCAAGTGCTGTCAGGGCTGCTGTGGCTGTTGTAGCTCCTGTTCCACCATCTCCTATGGCAAGCGTTCCAGTGATTGAACTAGCATCTAATTTTAGAGCAAGTTCTGTAGATTCAATTACAAGTCCACCGTTTGCTTTTAAATCAGTAGATAATGTATTACCAGATTTCTCAAGACCATCTCCAGCTATTATTTGACCAGCACCAGAGAATTGTGCAAATGTTAAGTTATTCGTTCCAACAACAGCAGATCCAGTATCAGAAGTACAAGTAAATCCGTTTTCTGCGTTAACTGTTCCTTCTTCAACAAAAACGAAAGCACCAGCAGCGTTAGAACCCGTTGCCATATCTGTAGCTCTTGATGGTGCTCCAGATGCGTTTACATTATAAATACCGTTCTGTGATGCCGTACTTTGGTTCTTAATTAGTATTCGATCACCAGTTTGGAGCGTTACACCATCAATAGATTGACCATTAGCAAACGCAGTAGATAGTGTGCCATTCGCAGTGGTTGTAGCGACCACAGAATCTTTTACATCAAGACCTTGAGCAACTCCATCTACATATCCTTTATTTGCAGCATCAGCATCAGCAGTTGGATCTGCTAATCCTGTAATCTTTTGAGAGTTCAATGAAACTGCACCAGTTGGAGCAGCCATCTGATCTAATCTATTTGTTCTTACACCAGTATCAAAATCACTTATCTTTGTATGGGCAATGCTTGGAATATCAGCAGCAACTAAAGCTCTAAATGTAGGTGCATCGTCACTTCCAGTTGTAGGACCAGATAATACAGCATTTGCACTTCTTACTGTATCTTTATCAAAAAATCCTCCGATACCACCAATTTTTATAACACTTGTAGCTGATCCACCAGCACCACCCGTTCCTTTTCCTATAAATAGGGTTTCATTACCTTCACTAAACGCTAGTTCTGCGTTGGCTAGTGAGGTGGGTGCTGACGATCCAGTAGATCTTTTAATTCTTAAGGTGTTTGCCATGTTAGAAGTTTCCTCCGTCTACGAGATTTTCAACGGTGCGAGTTTGATCTGCTTTAAATGTACCACTACTTTGGTCAAAATACACTACAGAGTTGTTTACTTTATTGTTATCAACCAGTAGTGAATTAGTGCTACTAAATTGAGGACCTTGCGGACCTCTAGTTGCTACCGTAACAACATTGGTATCACCATTAACCGTAACGGTATTTCTTTCGGTTGTGATGTTAACTGAACTCATGTTGAAGTGTAGCCCTCGCTTACAAATATTGTACCTTCTAAATAATATTGTTTCGACCCTGCACCATCAATTAATAAAACATCATATTTTAAAAGATCAGGAGTAAATGTAGCAGTTTGAGTATCTGTAAGAGTGATACTTACAGATCCAGCAGATCTATCGGTATAAGTTACAGAAAAGTCAGCATATTTTGTAGTCCGAGTTTCTTCCCAAACCTGTGCAGCTACAGTAAATCCAGTAAGATTTATTGCAGCGTTATTAGAATCTTTAAAAATAAGCGGAATCGTATGATCCGACCTTCTTTGGAGCGTAAAGTTGTATATACCAGGTTCGATTGCCATAGTTAGATTTTTATTATATACATCATAGCTACGTTACGAGGTCTAGCTTCATTACCTCCATCATTATCAACGTCAATAGATACATTAGTAGCAACAGAAATACCAGTAGTTGCATCTTCAATAGCGTTATTTCTAACGGAGTTATTACCACTACCAGTAAATTGGTTGCCACCATCATCATCGTTTCCATAACCTCTTGCATTATGTCTGTGACCTGGGTCACTTACATTTGAAGTAGCCGATGCGTCAGCATCATGATCGTGAGATAAGTTTTGACCACTTTGATTACTACCTATACTTCTACCAGAGTCAACTCCTTTACCATTATCAAAACCCCTTACAAATTCACCTCTAAGATCAGGTAAATTAAATGTAGTGCTACCATTTCCTGCTCCATATTGCGTTCCAATAAATGAGAATAGTGCAGCATATGTTGTACGATTAACTGCTGCTCCATTACACTCTAGATAACCAGTTGGTATGGTCGCTACTGCCACACAAAATACAGCACCAGTAGGTACACCAGCTACAATTTGGAAGCTTAAATTACCAGATCCATCTGTTTGCAGAAAACCACCGTTGGTTATAGATGAAGGAAGGGTTAGTGCTACATTTCCAGACAAAGAAGATGGTGACTGTAAAGATACAAATGGTGCTCCACTAGAATCTTGCAATCTTATTGGTAGTCCATTTACTACATCCAAACCAGCGTTACTTATAGAAACTCTTGTTGTACCAGATGTAGAAAATCCTATTGTATTAGCACCTGACCTAAACATTCCTGTATCTGTATCCGTATCAAAGGCATATGCTGGAGATCCTGCCCCAGAACCATCATCAGCTAATAACTGACCTGTCATTGCAGCACCAGATTTTTTCATCAAACCTAAATTATCTTCATCTAAATTTCCTACTTCAAAGAAAACAGCAGCAGTGCCAGAACTAGGGTTTGGGTTGGCTTGATCTCCTCCACTTGATTTTCTAATTAATAATTTATTAGTTGTGTCATCTGCTAAAAATTCACAAGGTAATATTGTTCCTCCTGAGTTTCTTGCACCAAAATTATTTGTTGCGACTGCTGCTAAAGTATTTTGAATATCTAGTCTTACTACCTGACCAGACGCATTATCTATATTTTTATTACCGACCTGTGCCATTTAATAAATCTTTTCCTCCATATTACACCCCTTTGCCATATCCAACAGCTTGAAAAGTAAATTGTTTATTTACTGGATTATTAGAACTATTTAATATTTTTATATTAAATCCTGTGCCAGAAACACTAGATAAAACAAAATATTCTCCTAAACTAGCTCCTTGAATTGTAATCCCTACAGAAGGCAAGAAAGCATTTACTCCCCCAAGGCTAGAAGTACCTGTAAAAAATGGTTTTCCAAAAGTAACATTCAATCCTGATGCAGAAGTTCCAGAAGATAATGGTGCGGTAGATGTACCAGATCCACTTACATAACTTCTTTCTGTTCTAGATTCAAATTCTGCAACAATACCAAGCTGTTGAAGAGAAATATTATGAGCAGTACTTTCAGATTTTAAGGTAGTTCTAAATTGAAATCCTCTACCTTTAAATGTACCGTTAGCAAAAGTATTAAATTGACTGTATGTAGGTGAACCTGATGATGGATTATCTGGCGTAGTTCTTACAGCTACAGAAGCACTAACATCATTAATGGCAGGGCCATCAAAATTACCATTTTGTGCATAGTCATCCCAGAACGTTCCAGTAGGAATTAAGGCATCTATGGTGTTAGCAAGACCAACAGTAAATCCAATACTTTGTACAAGTCTCTTTAAACTCAGAGAAAATACGGCTCCAAGATCTAATGTTGCAGCAAAGTCATAAGTTCCTGTTAAATTTGCAGATGGATCAGTTAACTGTAAAGCACCACCCGATACAGTTACATTAGTTTTAGTTCCACCAAAAGCTGTGGGGTCAGTATCTTCTCTATCTTCTAATATCTGCTGACTATCAACCAAATCAGGTAGGTCTAATATGACAGAAGTCTCTCCAGTACTAAAGTTTCCGTTATCATCACGGAACTTAAGAATGTATTCACCTTCAATACTTGGAACTACCGCTTCTGTAGTATTACCAGCTAATGCCTCAATAAGATCAATAGAGTTTTGGAATGTACCTGTACCATCTGTTTTATTACTATGTCTAACGTAAACTTTTCCTCCATGAATAACGTCTGCATCAGTTGATTCGGTCCATCTAAGCCTTATTAATTTATTGGTAACAGGCTCCATTGATAAATTTTGTACATCTGCTGGAGGTGCTGTTTTACCCACAGCAGTAAATGTCAAGTCAGAAGATGTTGTGGATATTTTAAGACCAGCATTATAAGAATAAACTTTAAATTCATAAGTACCAGCTTGTGTATTTAATATTTCAAAGTCAGGTCTAAATACTATTTCACTTACCCAGTTTGTATTGTTAAATCTATACTGCACAAGGTATTGAGTAACACCACTAACAGAAACCCAAGAAAGTATTAGTTTGGTAACAGCAAGAGCATTTATAACTGCTATTATTTCTTTTGCAGCAAGGTTAGCTGGAGGATCTTTTGGTTCGTTCAGTAATGATATGTTTCTTGCTGGTAAACTTATTCCAGATTCAATATTATTGTATTTACCGTCAATATAAGTTAACGCTGATATTCCATAATTAATTTCATCTTGTTCTTCAACTGCTATCACTCTAAATGTCTGGGCTTCTAGAGTAGAACTTTGAAGCAGCCACATACTGTTAGCATTTGGTGTTTGAGATAGAGCCGAAGCTAACGTAATAACACTGCCTACTACACCTGTTACATCTTTAACTTCAACAGTGCCATCAGGTAATATCACACTACATTTTTTATTTGTACCTGTAAAAGTGCTCAAATCTGTGACATTATCTACTGTTATTTGAGTTGTTGTCGCTGTCTTTATACGACCAGCCCTTCTAGCTCCAGCCCTGACAGGATCATTGACAGAAATTACACTTCCAGGTCTTACTATTGCTCCAGCGTCTATTGATGTTGAAAAAGTTACAACCTCAGATTCATTTTGCTCACTAAATAATATTGCTTTACCTAATCTTTGAGCTTGACCACGAGAAGTACAGGCAAAGGCTCTAACATCTTTTTTGACTATACCCAACTTTGCTTGGGCTGTAGTATCCTCTACAACTTCATAATCTATCTCTCTGCTATCCATATTAAAATAAGCAACAGAAATAACTGTATGCCTTTGCTTAAGACTGCTACCTGAATAAGAGAAACCAGCTTCACTTACGTTTGCAAGACTAAATAAATAACTGGGATCAGTTGGTCTATCCTGTGTAATAGTTACAGAACCTTCAGACCATATAGGAAAACATCGCATAACACCAGCTAATTCGTTTATTAACTGGTACGCTTCCGCAGATCCTTGAATATTTACATTACAACTAAATCTTGCCTCTTGACCTCCAAATCCATCTGATACTAATTCATTTGCATATTTACTGGCAGCAACAAAACTAAACAAATCTAAAGTGCTGTCTGAAATATGAGTACCAAATCCATATCTTTCGGTAGTAAGTAAATCGAGTAAGCACATCGCAGGGCAGTTAGTATAAACAGCAGCCCCCATCGTTCCATTAAAAATGTAGCCAGTTGGATAAATTATTCTTCCTGTTTGAAGATCTACAGTAGGTGTACCAGAATTAGATGCTCCTGCTCCTGGAATCCTTACTTTTATTCCAC
>VTLG01003319.1_pt1 | contig 10429 bp, 14 predicted proteins | sample 4694571 | NCBI WGS metagenome assembly VTLG01 (sample SAMN12604809, study PRJNA352737) | marine metagenome | biome: ENVO:00000447; feature: ENVO:00000209|ENVO:00000569|ENVO:01000036; material: ENVO:00002151; isolation source: viral sequences binned using virsorter ... | reverse complement strand
CGGAAACTTTCCTTCTCGCATCATCTGTTCCGCTAATTCAGGGTCTTGAGCGATTAAACCCTGCACCGCCATTTTGCTTAAATGCTCTTGCCCCTCTCGTCGCAACTCGCCCGCAACGGTGTCAGTCAACCCCATCAACTCAATCTGGTCATCCAGCAGCGCTAACGACAACTCGTATTCCTCTGGATTGGTCGTCAGCAATTGCCCGTACATATTTTGGACGTCTAAAAATGATTGTTTAGTGTACTTCGCCTTTTTCGTTGCTTCCGTGCTATACGCTGACGCTAACGCTGTTGCGCGCGCATCACTAACGCGCGAGTCAAATAATTCACGCGCTCTATCTGATCCTAATTTTGCGCGTTGTTCTTGTATAAACGCATCAAATTGTTCTTCAGAAGTTTGATATATTCCATCGCCCGCTTCCGTAGAATTTCGAGCGACATCATCAATAATTTTTGCGCTCTGAAGCCTGAACTCCGCTGTTGCTTTTGTCGCGTCTAACCCAGCCGCACGCTCATTTAACTTCATCTGCAAATTTAAAATGTCATCAAGGCCCGAGGCACCTTGTTGCAGAGCCGAACCCATAGGCGACTTCATATCAAACGGCACGCGCCCACCGCGCGTTGTCGGAACTCTCAAACCAATGTCAACGTTTGCGGTGGGAATTTCTAACTTTGCCATCAGCTTAAATATCCCATTTTCTGATACATCCCGACTTTCGCTGCGCCACTAAGCGCTTGTGTTCCAGCGCTAAATATAGCGGCGCGCTTCGCAGCGGTCGCTTGCATTCGGCGCGCTGATGCTTCCGCCATCGACGTATCCGCCGCAATTTGCATTCCGCGCTGTTGAAGTTTCGTCTCATAGTCAACACTGGCAAGCGACAGTTCTTCCTCAAGCGCAAAGTCTTCTAAAACGTCCAGCGCTGACCCGGTACGTTGCCCACCAGATGCACCAATGCCAACGAGTGCCGTTCCTTTTGCGCGTCTACCCTCCCGCGCCATGCGCTTGCGTCTCTGCTCTCCTTGCTGCCCCGCAATCACGCTGTTTTGTTCCTGAATTTTTGCGTCGCGTTCAGCCATTTTGCCCTGAAACTTTAAATTGGCCGATTGCTGCATTCCCTGCATGACTGTGGCAGCAGCAGTCATTGCTATGGACGCTATCATCAACATCGTTTTGGGTTCAGCCATTAGGCAATCCTCACAAATACAGCCGCATCACTGCCATCTGGGTTGTAGGCTTCAGCCCGCGCGACTTCTTCTCTAAACCCAAGCATCCGCGCCCACCGTTGCGCTTCCGGCCAACGACATGACACAACCGCTTCAAGTCTCTTAAACTCGCCTAGCAACAAATACCGTTTGAGCGCCCGCGTAATCGCCAGCAAATCGCGTCCAGCGTTTTCCGATAGCAGCACCCACGCCATTCCCCGGTTCGCCCAAATCTCTATAACACCAGCAATGCAAACCACCTCTTCTCCACGCAAAGCCGTCCAAGCAACCTTGCTTTGTGTCAGCGCTTGCGCTTGACCGGGATAGTTCATAATTGTCTGCATCGGCTGTAACTGGATTTCGCCAAGATGCTTCGGTTCATATGAAACGACTTTAATCATCTTGCGTAACCAGCGACGGCATGATCGCCTGAAGTGTAAGCGGCAGCGGCTGGCGACTTTCTATCCTGATGACACCGTCGCGGTCATAGCCACCGGGCCAGCTTACTTCCTTGTCACCCGTGAACAGCGGCACCGCTTGGTCAAGCAAATCCCCGCCCTCACGAAAAACAAATTCGGTCATGTCCGCTGAAGACGTTCCGTAGAACCCACCAAGCGTTTGAAAAAACCTAAAGACAACGTGGCTTATGCGTTTGGTTTTACCTTGGCTTGTTCCTTCGCGGCTTCCCGCCTCAATCGGCAATGTCTCCAAAGCACTGGTGAACGATAGCCCGGCATGAACAATCGCACTTGCACGATCTAGCGTAATAGCGCCACTGGAAACCGTCTTGTCGTCGTGCGCTCCACCATCTACCAGCACCTTTAAAGTTTGACCCTCCAGGTGGTCTAACCCGGTTACGCTCGTCACTTTTTTACGCGCTTCTCCACCCGAAATATAAGCTGTGTGTGCCGAACCGTTTTCACCACTTAACTGAAACGTGTTTGTCGCTGAACCCGCCACCGTAAACGTTCTAGTGTTAAGCTCTGTCATCCCCGCAATATCGTCAATGCGCACTAAATCGCCGTTCGTAAGTCCATGCCCGTTTGACGTTATCACTACGGGATTGGCTTGTGTTGCACCCGTGATAGTTAGTGGAGCGTTTAGCGTCAGACCGCTATCAACAAAAAACGCTAGTTTCTGCTTGTCGCCGTCTGCCCACGTTTGATTTAGATATTCAACATATCGAACCGTCGATCCATCTACTAAGCGCTGCACGATCAACCACAATTGATCCGCGCCCTCTGTTGGACTTGGAATAACCGCAAGTGCTTCAACCTTGGCTATATTACTGGCAGTATCAGAAACCCCGCCCATAACGTGCGTGTGCCAACCAATCGCCTCTTGCTGTTTGTCATAGCTCACACCAAGTAACGTTCCGTCCTCACGCACCAGCCAAATCGTGCTATCGGGTTCTTGCTGGTAATCGATACCTAGAACACCGTTCCCCGTAATCTCCGGTGACAGAATACTGACGTCTTGCGAGCGGAACCCGTCGTCCTCAAACACATACTCAAAGTCTCTAAGTTTTTTCCCCGCTCGCTGAACGAACAACGTTTGACGTCCACACCGAATAGGTCGCACGTTCGCTGACCCGCGAGTGCTCGACGGCTTGGCCTGAATGTTTGTCGGAGTGATTGCTTCAGATTGACTACTCGCACGGACAACCCACTCCCCGCCCACTGTACCAACCAAAAGACCCTTTTCATCAGCATCCAGCCATTGAATTAGGTTCACCATGTTTGCGGATAGCGTAAAACTCACCGCATGGTCGTCTGCCACCGTGCCGTCCGCATCAGTAGGCGCAAAATTGTAGTAATCTCCTGTGCGTGATCCGTCTAACCGTTGAGGAAAATTTGTCGCCCCGCCAAACCAGAGACGGTCCTCGTAAAAAATAACCGCACTAGGGTATCCTGTCGTTTCCGAAAATACGCCGAGCCGCCAGTCTGTACTTGCGTTGTGATTGGCAAGGTCTGGCCCCTTAATTGTCACCGTAACCTGGGTCGTTGAAGTGAACCCGGTTATCTCAAAATACGAAAAGTTTGAACCGTCTTTAAATCGAATTAACCGGCCAACGTCTGTGCTCTTAAAACCAGCATCGTCATTTATCCCTGTCGTCGCGCTCGCTACCAGTGTAACGCCCGTTCCTGTCGTCGCGCTTGGGTCGAGTGTCGTGTCAGTCGTGTTTGCATTTAGATAAGGCCCATCTTCAAACGTGATCGTTTCAATTGTCCAACTGGTGTGTCCTGTGCGCGATAGCTTTCGAGGCGGATACGTGTTGTGGCAGAGATACAGGATGTCTGCCGATTGCGTCCAATTCAGACGTAACCGATTATCGCTGTCGAACAGGTTTGCTTGCGTGTACGGCGTTGCCAACGTGAAAACTCGACTAGCCGTTCCGGCACTTCCGTAAGCGGTGAACCCGGTCGAATTTATACCGGATAATTGAAAGGTGTTTGTTGTAACGCCCGCGACAGTAAACCGTTTCCCGTTGACTTGCGTCATGCCAACAACGCCGGAAATTTCCACCTCGTCGCCGTTGGTAAACCCATGCGAATTGCTAGTCACTACCGCAGGGTTTGCTTGCGTTATCCCTGTGATGGTTTTTGCCGCTTCAAGGATCACCCCGTTGTCTTTGTAGTATCGAAAATACTGATCCCCGACCTCAATCACATACGCCTGTTCTGTTGAAAACTCGAATGGAATAAGCGCCGTTCTGTTTGCTGGCGTTTTGACACTTGCCACATGCGAGGTTCCCGACCTTCGCGTAGCTGGACCCTGGATAAGCGGCAGCATGTTTTGCATGACCTTAACGCCATTGCCACGCTTTGCTAAATCAGTGCGTGCGCTGAGAAGCTCTGTAAGCTGACCCGCGTTAAAGTTTGATTGAATGGGCGAAGCTGATGGCATGCCGTCACCCTATCGCGTCTATCCAGGCGCTTTCCTCTTGTACTGTCGGAGTGCCTTCAATCGCATCGTGAAGCCGCGCAACGCGAATACGCTCCGTATACCATTCTCGCGCCGCTGTTTTTTTCGTGTTGCTCTGCGTGAGTGTTTCACACAACTCAAGGGCAAGCCGTGCCGCGAAACAATCAATGAAAAGGTCATCAAATAAATTTGCGTCCTCTACGTCTGCCAAGTAGCGAACATCTAGTTCGGTCGCTTCTTGACTGACAATCTTGTTTCCCTCAACCGCCCATTCCTCGTCGCTGAAACCGTCCACCTCCAAAATTTTTATACTGTCGGCAGGCAGAGCAAACTCGCTGTCAAACCCCCAAGCTGGCGTGCTCGTCAAAGCCGCCAGCTTTTCGCGTTTGATTGCGAAGTTCCACGTTGACGAGCGAAGAAGCGCGCGCCGCACAGACGCAAACACATCGTTACAAGCCCGCGCTTCTTTGCTATCACCCGTAAGGGAGGTTATGCGAATAGCGCCAAGCTGACGCAAAGCGCGATTGCAAATTTCGACGTCGCTAGCCATTCCGACCTACGCCGGGGGCCAGACGTCTTCCAAAATATAAGCCTTGATCTTGTCAAGGATTAGCAGCGCGTCGTTTCGGTCTGAAATTTCGGCAAGATCGATAGTGACCTCTATATGATCTGTAACCGAGCTACCAGCCGCCTCTGTGACGCTGCCATGTTCCTCCGCAAGCGACAAACCGTATTTGCGAGTTGCCATTCACACTCTCCAAAAAACGGGGCGGGCCGCAACCCGCCCCAATTGGTTAATCGACAACGTAGTTGAGCATCAACGTCATTGTGCCGCCTGTATTGGTTGCCGCGTCGAGAATTGCAGCTTTCAAATCAAGCATCACTAATGGGTCTGATGTTGGTGCCGACCCGACAAGCTCATAAACACGCTTTGTCGATTGATCCACTGGCGTTTTCAAAACGTCAGACGACCCGGCACTTGTAACATCAATTCCATCGTTTAGCGCATCAACATCATCGGTGATGTCAGTTGCACCGCTGATGTTATACAGCCCTAAATCCACAGTCGGTGATCCAGAACTCGCAAGGTCATCGAAAAACAATTTCGACGTTGCCAGGATAACCGCACTGCTAGGGATGCGCGCTAAATGATATGTCGAACTTGCCGACGCTGCCGCCGACACCTCAACAGTTTCAATGAAAGTTCGATGCCTACCTCCCGCAAACGATACGCCGGAAACGATTGGCGGAACCGCAACGAGATTAGTAAGGACTTTCGAGCCGACAAGATTTTCAACAGCCATCTACTCTCTCCTTACTCTGCGCAAATGATTTCGATGACCTTGTTTTCCTCAACCCGACACGCGCCCACGGTCATTTTAACCATGATTTGCGTAGCGTTTGACTTGTCAGGCCGACGATCTATGGAAGTCGAGATATCGTTCCATAGTCCAAGGTGCATCCCAGAGCGCGCCCAAGCTGGACAACGCCGTTGGCTGGAGCCATTCACTTCCAACCGCTCAATATGGACGAAATTAAACCCCATAAAAGCCGAGATTTTTCCATCTACAAGGGCAGGCCGATCCGTGAAATCGAGCGACACAGCTTGCGTCTCCGCAAGGAGATCGTCGTGTTGCTCTGCCGTGATCGCGACATAAAGAGGATCGTTATCTACATCCACCTCTGCCGCCATCAAAGACTTTTTCGCGGCTCGCAGTTTTGCGACGTTCATTCCCGTTGCACCAGATGAACCTGTTGCAACAGCAATCTGATTAGCCGCCGGAAAACTGGTCGATGTTGACCCATTTTCCCCGGTCTTACTCGTCCCGAAAAAAGCGTCAATGATTTCATCGTCCATCGCGCGCCCCATCGAATAAGCGCCATTGATCGCGTATTCCGAGTCCGGCGATATCAACATCCGCAGACGATCTTCATCATCAATCATATCTGCGAATATATAATCTGTAGGAAAACACCAGCGTGCGTCATGGGGTGTCGCAATAAGTGGTGTGTCGGCGTGACGGCTGGTGACTTTTTGCGCGTTTACGCTTCCAATCTGTTCAACGCTTTTTGCCGCCTTGCCGGTGTAGGCACTTTCGTTCACCGTCGAACGGAGTTTTGAACCCTTCTGCTGCAACAGTAGTTGAACATTCGTCGTGTACTGTTGCACGCGGGCAATAACAACGTTATCGGACATTACAGCCCTCCTAAGTTTTGAGTTACACAAAAATCAGAAGGGTTGCCGGTTCCCCGACCCTGCTTACGAATTACGCTCGCTATACGCTTGGTCTTTCCCAAAGGTCAGAGGGCATCACAAGACGTTATCCTCATTGCGCTTGCTCCGTGTCAGCGAAAACTTTTTTTCCTCTACAGAAGCGCGCGCGCCTATATAATGCTCAAAAGTTGTTGCCATTTCAACAATTATTTGCGGGTCTTGCATTGCCTGACGGCTGGCAATGCCAGCCGCCAACTTCAAAACCTCCAGGCGAATTTCACGAATTTCCTCCATTAAGCCTCACCGCTTGCGATTTTATTAAGGTCAAACATTCGATTTACAGCGGCTCCGTGACCAGGATTTCGATTATCCAAATAAGCCGCCATAAACTCTTTATCGCCCATCAACGCTTCAATTCGACTTTTCGCACCGGCTGGCGAAACCCCAAACCCGTTCACATTATCGCCCGCGCCTACTAATTCCCCTTCCGCCGTTTTTGCGCCGACCGAATGAAACAGTTTCATCATTCGGAGCGTGCCAATTGCGTTTTCAATTTGCGTGAGTTCTTCAGCCTGTATTCCAAGCGTTCGCACTGCCTGTTTGGCTTGACTGACATTTTGATCGTAAGCATTGCCCCATTCCGCCTGCAATTCTTTCAATTGAACTTGGCTTGTCTCTTGGCGTTGAGCGTTTTGTGACCCTATCAATTCTTCAGACGTACCTTGATACCAGTTCGCCAACGCTTCCGCTTGCTTCTGGCTCAATCCAAGCTCAAACGCTTTTTCCGAAAAACTTGACTGAAATTGAGCGTCCAACTCCGTTGGTGCCTCAATCCCCAGCTTATATTTACTGGCTTCGTCCGGACGCCCTAACTTTTTGTGAAGCTCGGACCAACCGTCCGCGTCGTCCTCTCCGGGTATTTTTACGTTTTGATCCGGATTGCCCGTAAGTTTTTCGAGGTTGCGGTAACTATCAAGAATGTCGGCTGGGCCTGACCAACCTTTCGTCTCCACAAATCCCGCATGTTCTTCACTTAAACCTTCAGTCCAATTAGACGTTTCGGTTGTTTCTGTTTCGGTTGTTAGCTCTTCTGACATTGACGATCTCGCAAATTATTGCTATTTTTGCATTGTGTTACCACCCCAGCCGCGCTCCTCCCTGCGGCTATTGACGGCGGCTAGTAGCCCATGCTAGCCGCCGTCTTCATTTTCTATCTCTGTAAGTTGCCAAATTTCGGCTGCGCTTATGTTGAGAAATCCAGAAATACGGTTGAACACCTCGCGGCGGCCTTCGTTAATCAGCACTGCATCCCTATCACCGGGAACATATGAACTCGACGTTGCCTTGCAGAAGCGTTTGAGGTCCGCCATTACTTTTTTGCCAGGAACCGTGTCGAAGGTCTGCACGTAGGCTTGCCGCCTACGAATTAAAAATTCGCCGCGTTCCATTAAACCCCGCCAAACTCACCGCCAGACGCTAGCGTTTGTGCCTCGACCATCGTTTTCGCCGCGTTCGCCGCGCTTTCAACGCCCGGCCCCATCTGTGCCATTTGCTGCATTTGCTGCATTTCCTCGCGCTGTTGACGCATAGCCGCCAACTCTTCGCTCTGACGCATCCAGCTTTGCGGCACACCGTTGATACTCGCCAGCCCGCGCAGCGCTTTTTCGGCGTCGAACACTTCCAGCACCGTTGGATCGAACTGCGCCATGCTTCCGGCAGCTTCCAAAGTCCGCAAAAACCCAACGCCCTCTTCTGCCTTTTGCGCTCGCGTCAATGGACTGTCGTATTCAATCTCGTATTCGCCCTGTGCCTCAATGAGTTCAGGTGGCATTTCCGGTAGGGTTCCGGTTGACATCAGTATTTGTAGCTCTCGGTCAATCATTGGCCCCAATAATTCAGTTTGTTGGCGACCAACCGCTGGCGAAAGCAGTGCGCCCTTCTCGCGAGCGCGCTCCAACACCTCTGTAGCAGTCATTTCCGGCGTTTCTACTAAAATCTGAAACAAATTCACCAGAAACGAGTCATTTATCGTTCTTCGCCGCTGATCCATCATTTCTAGGCCAATATCGACCCTCGCACCCGTCGAAAGCGGATGCACAAGCTGACGACCGTTATTATCGACGCCACCGTAGTTGATCGCGTTTGGTGTCGTCTTCAATTGGCCTAAAACCCCGTCATCGTGCAGCAACAACGGCGGATCGACCACTTTATGGGCCGCACGGATCGTTGTTTTCGACATTTCGTTCAACATGCGAATGTCACTAAGCACTAAACTGGCGGGGGAACGCCCGTAAATCTCCGTTGGGCTGGTCACATACCTGGATACGGCGTATGGCATGCGCCGATAACCCGATTTCCGCAGTGTTTCCTTGGTATCTACACACACGTAAACCTCGGCAATCGGCATCCCGTCAGGGCCAATATCACCTATTTTTTGCTCGTTATTTGGGTAAACCGCGTGCAAAAACTCAAATTCACGCTCTGGTTTGTCGCCCTCAAGCGCATGTCGCACCTTTTCGGGCATCATATCGTAACGCCCCGCCTCAACTTCTTGTGCAACTTGCCGCGCCGTCTGCTTATATCGCCGGTAAACCGTGTCTATAAGACCGCTGGCGTCTTCACTTAAAAACAATTCGCCCAGAAATATGCTTTTGTAGCGCAACCCATACCCTGGAAGTTGCGTTACATAAATACAACCAGTCCCAAACGCGCCTAACGACATGAACACTTCGTGCATTTGACCGGCAAAATTCGCTTTTGGCGCGTATCGCCGCTCAAACAGTATTCTTGTCGCTTCCTCAAACCACAATTGTACGTCGGGTATGAGGTTCAAACTACGATCTGTCGTCCGTAGCGTGTGCCACCGCTGGGCGCGTGGACACAACATGCTTTCGATGGCAGCAGAAAACCGATCTAGCGCCAACGGAGCGGTACTATCAAAAATATGCTCCGTTCGCTTCTCTCCACGCGTGCGCTGACCTATAAAATCGTCCTGACGCGGCAACACGCGTTGCGCAATGTCACGCCATTCCTGTTCCCAGGTCGAACGCTGGCTATCCAACCACTCTTGACGCTTGATTAGCTTGACCGCTAGTTCGTCTTCCATTGTCGCCTCCTAGCCAAGCAGCGTTTTGGTGCCGATATTCGCCTCGTCGGCAACCCCTTCGCCTCCAGTCAAAATCGTTGACCCGCGACCTTGTGCCAATTGCAGACGTTTGCGCTCTTCCGCTGCTTTCGCCTGAATTTCCGCATCCGACTTGTCGGGCGGTGGCGGCGGCAAGGGCGGGGGCGGTGGTACGCTTGGTGTACTTGGACTGAATTTCCCCATCACAGACCTCCAAAAGTAAGTTTCATCACAGGACCGCACTCCTTGAACCCCTGCCTCGACATCAACCACACGAATGCGCGCTGGTTTTTCGCATCCAAACCAGCCGTCGCCGTCACGAACACATCCGTACACTGGTGCTCACGCGCCCAATCAACCATCGCTTCTGTCAGCATCACACCAACGCGCGTGCTCCTCGCATTCGGCAGCACCCAAAACTTACACACGTAACACAGCGGGTCGTCGTGAAACTCCAAACTTTCCGCCAACATCACACCGCCGACGATTTCGCCATCCTGCTCCGCAACGATGATGTCCCAATCCGAAGACGCCAAAAACTGCCATATGTGCATCCGCGCGTTTTCGCGGTTAAACGTAAACGCGTGCGCACTTTCGCCGTTGATCCCTTCAGCAATATCAACAAGCAAATCCAGTTCGTCTTTCGTTGCACAGCGAATTATCACCGTGCTATCGTCCGAACGTCTGTTGTTAGTACGGGGATGGGGCGGAATACTGTTCCGCTCCGTCTCCAAACACGTTGTACTCATTTATCGCCTCGCTATATAGCGGCTGGTCGTGGTGACGCTTCACAAGCGCTTTTCCTTCACCAGCCCCCAACATCAGATACTCCAGCGCTTCAACCACATGGCTGTACCTGTTCTTATCCGGACGGTCGTGGTGACGCTCACTGCCCGCCATCATCACACGGCGATAACAGTACCCGCCCATCAACCCTTTCCGTAAAACCGTGCATCCTTG
>VTLG01005601.1_pt1 | contig 10432 bp, 6 predicted proteins | sample 4694571 | NCBI WGS metagenome assembly VTLG01 (sample SAMN12604809, study PRJNA352737) | marine metagenome | biome: ENVO:00000447; feature: ENVO:00000209|ENVO:00000569|ENVO:01000036; material: ENVO:00002151; isolation source: viral sequences binned using virsorter ... | reverse complement strand
AATTACAGAAACTTTGGTTACACCAGAAGATGATTCTACTCTTTTGGATAATGCAACTGGCTCAACAAACTATGCTGCAAAAGGTGCTCATCGTCTAAAATTTACTTTGGCCTTAGCAAAAATAGCAAGAGATTCTACTGACGATAGTAATTTTATTCAATTATTAGATACAAGACAAGGTACTCTTCAATCTATAACTAGAGCAACTGAATATAATATACTAGAAGAAACTTTAGCACGAAGAACTCATGATGAGTCTGGTAATTATACTGTTCGACCTTTTCAAATTGTAATGAAAGAAAGTGCGCCGTTAAATGAAAGGCCTGGCGTATATACAGCTGGAGCTTTGACAGACGATAATGCAACATCAAGTAATTCTTTATTGGTAGCACAAGTATCGCCTGGTAAAGCATATATTAAAGGTTATGAATTAGAAAAAATTTCTCCAAGTTTTAAAGACGTAAGTAAAGCTAGAGATTTTGAAACGATTAATGCTGGTCAAACACTTGTAGGTGTGGGAAATTTTGTACTTATCAATAATGTATATGGCACTCCTGATATTTCAGCAATTGCTGGTGAGAATACTGCTTATAAAACAATAACTCTATATTCAGATTTTAATTCTACTAGAGGTTCTGCTCCAGATACAATAACATCAGGGAGAAATGTTATTGGCCAATGTAGAGCAAGAGCTCTAGAATATTCTTCTGGTACAGTCGGACAAACTGATGCACAATATAAGTTGTATATTTTTGATGTTAAAATGTTTACCTTTCTTGAACTTAGTGATACTCCAAGTCCTACTCTTATCGCAAATTTTGCAAATGGTGGTGTACAAATAACTGGTAATACTTCTGGTGCTACTGGATTTGTTGTAAATAATGTTGTAACAACAACTGGAACTAGATTAGTTTTAATTAAGACCTCTGGAATTTTTGAGAGTGGTGAAAAACTTATAGCATCTGATTCTGCTGAAACTGGTGGAATTATAGAAAATTCATCTAATACTGATCTAACAGTTTCTACAACTGCCGGTTCTGGAGCAGATGTTACATTTACTTTTGATAATGTTCGTTCTATGTATATGGAAGATACTGGTCAAACCTCTGGCCAAGACTTTACTGCTGATTGTATTTTACAACCTCCATTACGCAGAGGAAGAGAACAGAATGCCTTAACATTAGATGGTACGGATGCTGGTAGTGCAAATGCAAACTCACGGTCTGGTACTGGTGAATCTGGTGATTCAAATGCTAATACTGGTGGTACTTTCTTGGAAGATATTCTTCTTCCAAGACTTACCGATGCTGATAAAAACAATGCATTAGAAAAACTTCCAAAACAAGTTGTCAAGACACTTTTGACCACTAATAATTCTGGTGTAACAGATACACAATACACTGTTCGTAGACAGTTTATCGGAACAACTAATTCATCTGGTGTAGTTTCATTTAATGCCGGTTCCAATGAAACATTTGTTGCTCTTGCAGAAAAAGATTATGTTATGTCAATTCTTACTGCTGGTGGTGGAACTGGTGTTCAAGGACAACTTGTTAGCATTGCTGATACAGCTTCTGGTGCTGGAACAGTTACACTTACAATTACTGATAATACTATTTTAGGAAGTTCAGCAAAAGTAAAACTTACAGCAACTATTCTTAAAACATCTGTAACTCAGAAAAATAAAACCACACAACTTATGAAACAACTTAAAGTTTCAACTGGTACGACAGATGCATATGGAACTCGCCCAGCAGATAGGGATATTTCTCTTGGACGAGCAGATGTATTTGCTTTGGCTGGTGTTTTTGACTCACAAGATACGAGCACAGATGCAGTTGCACCTACTCTTACAACTGGAACAATTACAGGAACATTTACTAGAGGTGAAAAGATAACAGGTAAAACAAGTGGTGCCACAGGTAGAATTATTGATACATCAAGTCCCATGAGTTATGTATCTACAAATAGTAAGACTTTTACTTCTAGTGAAGTTATTACAGGAGAAAGTTCTGGGGCAACAGCAACAACATCAGCTACTACAGCTGGTGATGCAGTTATTACAACTAGATATCTTCTTGATACAGGACAACGTGATAATTTTTATGATATTGCAAGAATTGTTAGAAAAAAAGGAGCAGCTGCACCTATAGGAAAACTTCTTGTTGTATATGATTACCTTGAGCATGGTGCTGGAGATGTATTTACAGTTGATTCTTATACTGATGTTGCTAAACAGATGGAATATGATGATATTCCAATATATGCTGCATCAAAAATTGATACAGATGAACCTAAACCAAGTGGTACATTTCCTCTCTATGATTGTTATGATTATCGACCAACAGTTGATAATGTAACTGGTGCATCAGCAACTTTATCAGATGTAGATGAAATAACTGGACTTTCTTTTAACTTTTATAGTAGAACATTTGGTGGAACAGGCGGTACAACTGTTGATACTCTAAAACCTGGCTCTTTTATTCAATCAGACTTTGAGTATTTTCTTCCAAAATATGCTGCAATATCTTTGGATACAAGAGGAACATTTCATGTTCATAGTGGCGATAGTGCTGAAAATCCATTGATGCCAAAAATCCCAGACAATTCTATGCTAATTGCTACCATGTTTATTCCAGCATATACTTTTGATCCAGCAAATGTGACGATAAAAAGAGAAAAGCATCAAAGATATACTATGAAGGATATCGGTAGATTAGAAAAAAGACTAGACCATGTTGAATATTATACTGCACTAAGCTTATTGGAACGAGATGCTGAAAGTTTTGAAGTAACTGATGCAAATGGATTGAATCGATTTAAGTCTGGATTTATGGTCGATAATTTCAAGGGCCATCGTGTTGGTGATTCTGCACATAGAGATTATAAAAATTCTATGGATTTTGAACTTGGTCAATTACGTCCAGCGCATAAGGCAAAAATAATAGAACTGCAAGAAAATGCTACGACTGATGCAGAAAGAACATCACTTGGTTATAAGAAAACTGGTGATCTAATTACTCTTCCTTATACAGAAGTGACAATATCATCTCAGCCTTATGCAACTAGAGTAGAAAGAGTCACTCCTTTTCTTAATTCTTCTTGGGTCGGTAATATTCAATTGTCTCCTTCATCTGATACATGGTATGAATCAGAAATTGCTCCACAACTTATTGTTAATGAAGAAGGTGATTACGATGCAGTGCTGGCTAGGGAACGAAACAATTTAGGAACAGTTTGGAATTCATGGCAAACGCAATGGTCAGGAGTTGTATCTTCACGAACAGAAAATTGGACAGAGGGTGGTAATCAATTTCGTCCAGATAGATTTAATGTAACGAGAACTACTAGAACTGTTAGAACTGATCAGACTCGTACTGGTGTTGATACACAGGTTGCACTTAGAATTGATAGAAGGTCAGAAGGATTTAGGGTTATAGCAAGAAATGCTATTCCAGTAGTACGATCAAGGACTATTACTTTTACTGGTGATAATTTCAGACCAAATACTCAATTATGGCCATACTTTGATAAGACTCCAGTTTCTTCTTATTGTCAACCAGCAAGTACTGCTTTTACAAGTGATACGACAATTGTTGATGGTAGTCCCATAATTACAAATTCAATTGGTAATATTGAAGGAACATTTGCTATACCTGATCCAAAAGTTTCTGGCAATCCTCAATTTTCAACAGGAGAAGTTTTATTTAGACTTACTTCTAGTGAAGGGAATGGTGTGGTTTCAACAGACCAGAGAGCTGGTACTGCTGGAGATGCAATTTACTATGCAAGTGGAACTTTAGAAACAGAACAAGAAACAATTATTGCAACAAGAAATGCAACAGTTACAAGAAGAGGTCTAAGTCAATCTACTTCTTTTAATTCAACCATTGCAAATTCATCTAGGTCGTTTGCCGGTAATTTTAATGATGAACAAAGAGCTTTGGCTGCAGCAAGAGCTGCACTAGAAGCTAGAAGAGAAGCAGCAAGACGAGCTGCTGAACTGCGAGCTCGACGGGCCGCACAGGCTGAGCAGGATGGCGGCCCCGGGCCCGACGGGCCGGGTGCTGATAGTGGCGCGCCCGGCGACCCATTATCACAAACATATAAAGTAGCTGGGGATGCAGATGGTATATCTTCTGGACAATTTATCACATCTGTTGATGTATATTTTGAATCAAAAGATGATACTCTTCCTATTACGTTGGAATTAAGAAATACTGTTAATGGATATCCTGGCCCGAAAGTTTTGCCATTTGGTAGGGTTGTGAAACTTCCAGCAGATGTTAATACTTCTTCTACTGCTACAACTGCAACAACATTTACTTTTCCATCACCAGTTTATGTTGAAAATGAAACAGAATATTCTGTCACTTTAATAACAAATACGCCAGAGTATAAAAGTTGGATTTGTCGAATGGGTGAAGTTGATATAGGTGGAAGCAGAACTGTATCAGAGCAACCTCATACTGGTGTTTTGTTTAAATCTAGTAACAATACGGCTTGGGCTCCAAGTCCTATGGAAGATTTAAAGATGACTATAAAGGCAGCAGAATTTGACACTACTGCTTCTGGTTCTGTAATTTTAGAAAATAAAGATGTACCAACTTTGACACTTGGCCGTGATCCTATAATCATGGATGAATCTACTACATTGAAAGTTAAACATAATGATCATCATATGTACGCTACTAGTAATAATGTGACTATTGCTGGAGTTGTATCTGGTGCTTCAACAACATTAAATGGTTCAATGACTGCTGCAGCAACTACATTGACTCTAACGAGTGGAACTAATTTTGATGATACTTCTGGTAAATATTCAAAGACAGCATCAAATCTTTGGCATATTAAAATTGATGATGAGATAATGACTTATACTACAATTAGCACAAATGCGGTATCAGGACTTTCAAGAGGTGTGGATGGTACAACTGCTGCAGCTCATGCTGATGGTGCAACAGTCGAACTTTATCAAGCACACAAAGTTCCATTTACTGAGATTAATAAGACGCATACTGCAATTGCAAATCCAGAAATTGACAGTTATACAGTTACATTGACCACAACTCCTGTAACTGATGGTTCTGCTGGTACAGTTGAATTTGGTGGAACTGCTATAACAGCAACTGAAAATGCTATTATGGATCAGTTTTCAACTCTTGTTGGTCTGATGGAATTACCAAACACTTCTATTTCCACTACAGCAACATTGACTTCTGCTACAAGTCCAAGTGGAACACAGACATCATTTACTAGTGCCCGCAATAATACAACTGCTGTTCCATTAATAACATATCCATTAAATGATAATTTTAAGTTTGATGCTCCTCGCATGATAACTTCTGCGATTAATGAAACAAATGAATTGTCTTCTCTAAGATCATTTGAGACAAAATTGACATTAGCATCAGAAACATCAAGAATTTCTCCTGTTATTGATACTGAAAGAATGTCTGTGATTACGGTGGCAAATAGACTTAATGATATTGATGCATCTTCTGATGTTTATCCTACTTCAGATTATGTTCCATCAACTAATCCAGAAGGGGATCAAAATGCTGCAATATATATTACAAAACAAGTTACTCTTGACGCATTAGCAACAGGATTAAAAGTAATATTTGCTGCACATAGACCTTCATCTTCTGAATTAAAAGTTATGTACAAAATTTTAGGTGCTGATGAATCAGAAGATTTTGATGGTTTGTCATATAGATATTTTAATAGTGATGGTTCTTCTGATACTGTTCTTCCACCATCCACTGATATAAATGATTTCCAAGAATATCAGTATACAGCTGGTGTTACAGATGATGGTATTGGTACACCTCTTTCTGAATTTATATCTTTTCAGATTAAAATTATAATGCAGGGTACAAACTGTGCTGAACCACCTAGACTAAAATCACTTAGGGTGTTAGCATTAGGAACTTAAAATGAAAGAAGCTTATACTCAAGTTGAAGGACATCCAGATTTAGTTAGAGAAAATGCTTCTCATGCAATTATTAATAAAAATGTCGGTGCATATGAACAAGCAAAAAGACGAGCAGCTGCTGCACAAAGACAGAGAGATGAAATACGAGATACAAATAGAGAGATAAATCATCTCAAATCAGAAATGCATGAAATTAAACATCTTCTAAAGGAGTTGGTAGGGAATCGTTCTTAACTTGGAGATACAGTACATATAAATATGTAGAAAAGGAATATTAGTATGGCTGTCCCTACAACAAAAGCTACATTAAAAAGTTATTGTCTACGATCACTTGGATTTGGAGTCATTGATATAAATGTATCTGATGACCAGGCTGATGATCGTTTAGATGAAGCGCTTCAATACTTTGCACAATATCATTATGATGGTATTGAAAGAATGTATCTAAAACATCTGATTACTTCTGATGATGTAACTAGAGCTCGTTCTGATGCATCAACTACTGCAACTGATACTGCTGACAGTTCAATAACTGCTACTTGGAAAGAAGGAAAGAACTTTATTCCAATACCAAGTTCTGTTGTGTCTGTTGTACAAGTATTTCCATTTACCGATACTGGTGCTGGAAGTAATATGTTTGATATTCGGTATCAATTACGGTTGAATGACCTATTTGATTTTTCCTCTACATCTGTTATTCAATACGAGATGACAATGGACAACATTGATTTGTTGGAACATATACTTGTCGGTGAAACTCCTATTCGTTTTAATCAGCATCAAAATCGTCTTTATGTTGATATGGATTGGGAGAATGATATAACAGCTGATGTAGACTATATGATTATTGAGTGTTATCGAAAACTAGACCCAACTACATACACAGATATTTACGATGACATTTATCTAAAACGATACGCAACTGCCCTTCTCAAAAAGCAATGGGGAGCAAATCTCAGCAAGTTTAACGGTGTAACCATGCTTGGTGGAGTTACCATGAATGGAGAACAGATATATACTCAAGCATTAGAAGAGCAAAATAAACTTGAGGAAGAAATTCAACTTGCCTTTGAGTTACCAATAAACTATATGATTGGATAAGTGAATGGCAGTTAATACAGCATTCCATACGAGCAATCTTCACTCCATTGCAACTGAAAGAAACCTGTATAGCGATCTTATAAAAGAGGCTATACAGATTTACGGTCATGATGTTTACTACATGGATCGTACTATTGTTGCAGAAGATAATATACTAGGTGAAGATTCTCTTTCTAAATACAGAACACAGCATCCTATAGAAATGTATATGGAAGATGGAGATGGTGGATTTGCTGGTGAAAGAGAATTGATAAATCAGTTTGGCTTGCAGAATTTAAGTGAAGCAACTTTTGTTGTCAATAAAGAACGATTTCAAGAATTAGATCGACAAATGCAAATTGAAGATGGAACAGATACAAGTTCTGGCGGTTCAATATTGTTGGAAGCTGGAAGTATAAGTCAATCTTCAAATTCTTCTGTATTAACAACGGTTACTGGCGACAACAATTTTTACATTTTACAGGATACAGCTGCAACTGATTCTGATAGGCCACAAGAAGGTGATGTAATATATCATCCAGTACTTGATAAAATGTTCCAGATTAATTTTGTAGATCACGATGAGCCATTTTATCAGTTAGATAGTAACCCTGTCTATAAGATGAGATGCCGTCTGTACGATTACAGTTCTGAAATTATTGACACTGGTATTTCTGACATTGATGCGATTGAGACAGAACAATCTCAAAGCGCACTCATTTATCAGTTTACTCTGGAACAATCTTCGGCGGTCAATGAAGAGATTAGATTGGAAACTGGTACTGATGATTTGGATACTGGATTGTTACTTGAAGAGACAGATGGTGATAATATAGTTGGTGAGAGCGATAGTACTTCCGTTGGTGAAAGTATCATTCTTGAACAGGCTGCCGATAGTGGTGATAATCAATACCTATTGCAAGAGGACTATATAGTAGGAGACTTTGATCAAGATAAGACATCACAGAACGAACTTTTTGAAACCAAGAGCAGAACAGTTCTAGACTTTAGTGAATCAAATCCATTTGGGGATGCAGGGAGTAGCTCGTAATGTTAGGACAACAATTTTATCACGAAACTATAAGAAAAGTTATTATTGCTTTTGGAACAATTTTTAATGATATTAGTCTTGTTCGCAAAGATAATAATGGCACGATAACGCAAACCATGAAGGTTCCTCTTGCATATGGGCCAAGAGAGAAGTTTCTGGTACGTTTGCGTGAAGATGCAGACTTAACAAAACAGGTTGCAATTACTCTACCTCGTATTGGATTTGAAATTCAAAACCTGTCCTACGATTCTGTGAGAAAATTGAGTCGTGTTCAAAAGTTTAAGAAAGTAAAGGGAACAGAAACAAAACAGTTAGATACACAGTATATGCCAGTTCCATATAATCTTGATCTTGAGTTATATGTTATGGCAAAACAATCTGATGATGCGTTACAGATTGTAGAACAAATTCTTCCTTATTTTCAACCAGATTATACTCTCACCATCAATGATATGTCAGACATGGGAATTAAAAAAGATATTCCTATAATCTTAAATGGTATAAGTTATGAAGATAGTTATGATGGAGATTTTGAGACTCGTAGAGCTCTAATATATACACTGTCCTTTACCACAAAATTTTATCTATACGGTCCTGTTACTTCCAGTAAGGTTATTAAAACTGTTCAAGTTGATCAGTATACAGATATGCCAGATCAGTCACCGAAACGTGAACAGAGATATAAAGTTGTACCAAATCCAACAACTGCTGATGCTGATGATGATTTTGGATTTAGTGAAACTACATCATTCTTCCAAGATGCACAAAATTATAATCCAGAAACAGGTGAAGATGATAATAAATCATGATGGAAAAGGATTCGAGATTGAGAATTGATAAAGAGCTTGGTGTTATAGAAAAGATTGTTCCCAAAGTCATGCCTACTAAATCTGATGTTAGTCATTATACAAGTGAACTAACAGGAGAGGATGATATAGAGGATGATTACAAATATCAAAGAGATAATTTTTACAACTTGGTTGAAAAAGGTTCAGCCGCGATTGATGGAATATTGGAACTTGCAAAAGAAAGCGAGCATCCAAGAACATATGAGGTTGCTGGAAATCTTATCAAACAAGTCGCAGAAGTTACCGAAAAATTAGGTGACTTGCAAGAGAAGATGCGTAAGTTAAAAGAGGTGCCAAGCAATGCACCAAAGAATGTTACTAATGCATTATTCGTTGGCTCTACAACGGAATTACAAAAAATGTTGAAGGATAAACTTGAGGATGGAAATAATTGAGAATGTAACAAGTAAGAATATGTGGCCAACAACCACTTATACTTTTACAGTTAATAATATTGATAATGAACATATAAAAAATAAAGTTTTAGAGAGAGAACAAAAAGGTTTAGGGTTTCGTTTTGATCCAATACAAGGCGGTGGTTGGCAAAGCAATAAAGACTTGCTCGATAATGAATTTTCTTTTCTAAAAAAATCCCTTCTCATTGGGGTGAATGAAATATTAAGTCAGATTTATGTTGATGATGCCTCTATTAAAATGATTAATAGTTGGGCAAACATAAGTCGTAAGGGTGAATGTACCATGCCTCATATTCATGAGGAATCTAATTGGTCTTGCGTCTATTATGTTACACCAACAGAGGATGCAAATCTTTATCTTAAAGACCCTAGATTATTAGAATATATGGATAAGTCTCATCATTATTTGAAACAGCCATATGCAAATATAATTAGAAAAAGACCATTTGATGCAGGGGAAGCAATACTTATTCCAAGTTGGTTAGAACATGGTGTTGGTACAGGAACTAAAGATGCAATAAGAATAAGTATAGCAAGTAACTTTTTAATAGAAAAATAAAATGGAAACATATTTAGGAAATCCTAATCTAAAGAAGGCAAATGTTGCTCAGGAGTGGACTCAGGAAGAAGTCGCTGAGTATGCAAAATGTATGAAAGACCCTTTGTATTTCATACAGACCTATATTAGAATTGTTTCTCTAGATGAAGGTCTTGTTCCATTTAAACTCTACGATTTTCAAAAGGAAATGGTAGGGACGTTTCATAACAATCGGTTTACCATCTGTAAACTTCCTAGACAGTCTGGTAAATCGACTACTATCATCGCCTATTTGTTGCATTATGTTTTATTTAATCCAACGGTAAATGTGGCGATACTTGCGAATAAGGCAGCCACCGCAAGAGATTTACTTGGTAGATTACAACTAGCATATGAGAATTTACCTAAGTGGTTGCAACAAGGAGTAATGACATGGAACAAAGGAAGTTTGGAGTTAGAAAATGGTAGTAAAATACTGGCATCTTCTACTTCTGCAAGCGCTGTTCGTGGTGGGTCTTATAATATTATCTTTTTGGATGAATTTGCCTACGTCCCAGCAA
>VTLG01003887.1_pt1 | contig 10432 bp, 9 predicted proteins | sample 4694571 | NCBI WGS metagenome assembly VTLG01 (sample SAMN12604809, study PRJNA352737) | marine metagenome | biome: ENVO:00000447; feature: ENVO:00000209|ENVO:00000569|ENVO:01000036; material: ENVO:00002151; isolation source: viral sequences binned using virsorter ... | reverse complement strand
ACAGTTGCTTCTCCTTCGTCAAATGCTCAAGGTGTTGTAAACAATAATGCGACTATGATTACGCCATCTGCAATGCCTTCTTTTAAAATGAGTCAAGGCATTGTATGTGCGTCACCAAGCTTAACAATTACACCTTATGTAACTGATGCACATTCGTTTTCTCTACCTAGAGAAACTGTGACCAGACAAAATATATATGACGAGGATACTGGTGAAATAAAATATGTACAGGAAACGCCAAGATTTGAAAAAGAAAACTTTAATTTAAATTATGGTATCTCTGCACAGATAAACATACCATTAGGTAAATCACCAAAGCTTTGCCATGAGGCAACTATGGTAAATATTGAAGCTCAAAGACTATTGATAAAGAAAACCAAAATGGAAATCAGTTTATATCGTCTAGAAATGTGTGCAAAACAAGCAAAGTTGGGAGCAACATATAAGCTTGGAACACCAGAAGCAGCTACTTGCCAAAATATTATTGTAAACATACCCCCAAACCAAGTTATACCGCACAAACATAAAATAGAGCAGTAGACAAGCTACAGGAAACTTGCCTACCTAGACACCCTATCCATTGCCTTTTCAAATAGGGTATATTTATTTTACTTTTCTTTTTTCTTTTTTGTAAACTTATTTATAACTTGTTTTACAAGTGGTTTTATAACATTAAGTAATAGTGGAGTAGAGGCAGCGACAGTAGCAATAACAACTGTATTAACAACAGCACTAGTAGTTGGGATGTATTGATCGATAAACGGAACGTCTTCATAAATAACAATACATTCAATACCATCTTTTCCCCTCTTATAACCCTTAACTCTTTCTGTTCGCAACTCTGATGTAAACTCTCCAACCCTTCTGTCATTTTTACCAGGGCAATCTGGTATTACAATCTCTTCTTCTTTTTTTTCTGGTAATGTTGCATCTGGTGTTTTTGTTTCTGGTATAGGTAACTCTTCGTTATTAACAGGTGCTTGTTCTGTAATGACAAGATTCTCAGGTGTATAGTCAAGAGGAATAAAACTAGGAAATGGTACATCGCACGTTGTAAATACACCATTAGGATCTTCAAGTAATAAATTACGATTACCAGTATTTTTTATATCACGATGTTGATAGGTACAACCAGGTACATCAATATCAGGTGGCTTTGCAATATTTATATAATGTTGGCTATATGGTTCTGGTATATTAGGTACATATATTTCTGGAATATGTATCTCAGGTATTTCCATTAAATAGGCAAAGACTTACCTGTAACAGATGGCAATTTTTTATCTATCTGACTAGGTAATATTTTTTGTACTTCTTGCATCACCTCGTTCATTACTTTTGTTTTAAACTGTGGCGAGGAAAAGTATCTAAATGCAAAGTATCCACCTCCAAGCATTGACGTTGACAACAATAGTGAGAGGATAGAAGCAACCTGAGTTATGCGAGTTAGTAACATGAAAGAAGCCTTTGCAAAAGCATTAGTACCTGTGACAATTATAACCTTCTGTGGAATCTGTGCATTAGCACCACTTTATGTAGGACTTTCTGTAATTTCTACCAGGGTACACCAGAAGTCTTAGTAGGTGTTTTAGATTCTGTTATTTGATTTGCAATACCTGTTTCAATAGCTGTAACTTCATCAGTACCGATTGCAGCTTTAGCCCATGCAATAGCATTGTCTTTAGTTACAGAAGCATAAGTAGTAAACGAACTAGCGTCAGCAGCAGCAAGAGATACAGTGCCATAGGCAAAACCGCTATGCACTACAGCAGAATCGCCACTGCCTACAGTTTCAGAGTCACTAGCTGTCCAGTGAACAGTTGTTATAACGTCAGATAAACTACCGACAGTTTTTGTTGCATCTAAAGCAGCAACATCCCAAGTAACAGCCATGATAATAAGTGTTTACTTTAATTTTACTTTGATTCTACAGTCTGCACAACATCACTAAGTTTTTCTAACTGCTTTAATGCACCTTGATCTTCCATGATCGGTTGCATTAATTGCTGTGCTTCTGTTTGCTTTTCTTGAATTTCTCTTTGTAGAACTTGTAATTTTGCAATATTTAAATCAAGACGAGTTTTTGTTTCGTCATAAAGTTCTTGTGGTGTAGCCATAAAACTAATGTAATTTAACCAATTTTACTAAGCAGCTTCTAATGCTGCAACTTTGGTTTCCAACACCTCTATTTTTGTTATTGCTTCTTGTAATGCTTTAATAGCTTTCATATATAGAACAGAATATTTTACAGCTTTTACTTCTTCACCTACATCACCAGTTTCGTAAACTAAACCCGCACTTACTTTTTCAACTTCTTGTGCAACAACACCGATCTGTAGTTCGCCTGTTGGATTATCTTTAAATCTGAATTTTCTTACTGTAATATTTTTAATGTCATTCCATTGTGATGATGCGTCAACAATATCTTGTTTTAAAGTTTCATCTGAAACTTGTCCATAACTATTATTTAAGTTTTCAACATTACCATTAGACCAAACTGTAAAAGATAAAGTTCCAGAGCCAGGTTGTCCAGCAGTTCCACTATGATGACCTCTAAAATTATATTTGCTTGTGCCTGAACTTGCTGATGTAGAAACACTTAAAGCATGATTTTCCGAACCAATTGAATGAATACCTTCGTCATCAATTATTAATCTTTCTCTAAGTGATGTTGTATTTTCAGTTAAAGTAGAAAAAGCTAATGCTGCGGGTAGATCATTATCACTTGTGTCGTGTCCTTGACACCTACACAAAATCCTTGCCATGCTATGAAATCCACTGCCATCATTACCATAGAAATTTATTTGACCAACATCATCATTATTTCCAAGAATTGCATTACCAGAACTTCTACTTTTACCAAGATCAATAGAAGCAGGGTTACTGTCATTAGCAGTTATTAAAATATTTATACCTACATTTGAATGTGTAGTTCCTCTAATCTGCAACCTACGAGAAGTTGCTAACCCTGTACCAGCAGTGGTTCCTATACACAACTGATCGTTAATTAAACGCATTCTTTCACCCATAGAATTACCACTATATGTAGTAGCAAATTGAATATGTCCTACTCGATGTCTTAAAGCTATATGTTCTTGACGATATTGTAGTTCACCTAATTTAGTAGTTCCATCATATTCCCAATAAGCTATTTCACCAATATCATCTCCGTTCCTACCATAAATTGCAATAGCTTGCGCCTGTGAATCAGATTGTACCTGTAAGGTATGAGTTTGTGAAGTTGAAGTTTTACCTAAAAGTAATATTCCAGCACTCGTTAACCTCATCTTTTCATTTACACTTGTCGTTCCAGTGTTTACCTTAAATGTCAAAGCAGTTGGTAAATCATTATCGCCAACACCTGATTCAACTACAGCTGTAATTCTTGCGCCCTCATGAAATCCAGAACCATCATTTCCAAGAAATGCTAGTACACCAAGTTGGTCATCTGCTTGCAAAACAGTATTACCACCAACAGTTCCATTTCTGCTTTTTGCCAACATTAAAAAAGGTGCATTGGCATTATTAGCAAATCTTGCAAAAAAACCACTTGAACTGTCTGAATTAGTACCACATACCTGTAAATTTGTATTGTTGCCGTCAGCACTAACTGAACTTGTTAAACCTATAAGTAATCTTCCACTTCCATCAAGACGCATAGATTCACTTTCAGTATTTCCTAACCTTGTGCCAAAAATCATATCTGTAGTATTATTATCAGCTACTTTTTGTAATGTTATTGAACCGCAATCACTTCCTACTCTTGCAAACTGAAGTGTTATACCATCATTAGTATTATTTGGTGTTCCGTTAAGCATCAATATATTTGAAACCCCATCACCACTAGTTGCTGTATCATTTATCTGAAGCATGCAACTAGGTGAGGCAGTATTTATTCCAATGCGATTTGTACCAGCATCAAGAAAAAACATATGGCTTAACGTATCACTTTCAATTCTAAAATCTATATTTGCACCCGCCTCATTAAAAACAGTATTTGAACCATCTAGTTTTAATCTTTCGGCTCCACCTGTAGCAATATTAAAAGTATCAGCACTACCACTGTAGATTCCTGTATTTAGATCATCTCTAAATGCTAATGCAGGATTACTCGCAGAGCCATCTTCAAGAGTAATTGTTCCATCAAGTTGTAAAAGTTCTACCCATGCATTATTAGCTGAGTTTCTTATCTTTAAAACACCATTAGTTGTATCAGCCCACCACATATAGGCTGCTGTAGTCGATGGTGCAGATCCAGAACTGTTATTTGTTAATATCGCTTGTAATACATTATTAATATCAGCCCTGACGTTAGCTCCCGTGGAGTTGTCTATAACATAATCGTGAGTAGCCATTACCTAATCCAATTTTTTATCTAAGTATATCTTAATTCAATCCTAACTACCACGCCCAAATCCCGTTGCAGCATATTTGAAATTTCTATTTACATTATTCCCACCTGAGTCTTTGACATCAATATCGAATCCAGTTGAACTAATATTTGATAATGCGAAAAAATCACCAGCCTGTGCATTTTCTATTGTTATACCGATTGATGGCAAAACTGAATTTGCTGCAATGCTAGTACCAGATTGACCTGTGAAAAAACTATTTGTAAATGTGACAGACTTTGTAGAAGTACCAGATGCAATAAATCCACCAGCAGATGCCCCTGCATTTGTAAGACTTGTTTCTGTTCTACTTTCCAATTCTGCTGTATATCCAAGTTGATCAATTTCAATTGATTGTGCTGGATCAGTTGATTCTAAATCTGCTCTAAATTTAAAACCTCTTGCAACATAAGAACCATTAACAAAGGGCATAAAGTCAGAAAATTCAGCACTATAAGTACAGTTACCACTTGTTGAAAGAGAAGTAGCAGATGTTAATGTAAATGTGTTTGAATTTGGAATTGATTTTATTTCATAATCACCATCAACACCTGTTCCAGAAGTAAAATTAACATTAACAAAACTACCAACAGAATAACCATGTGAAGATTTTGTAATTGTTATAGTTGTACCAGATATTGTATAACTATCAGCCGTAACTGATGTATCAGGATCACTATTTGTTGTTGCAACTAAAAGTTTTGCATTTACGTTAAATGCAGTAGCACCATCAAAATCTGTCCATGTGTTTATATTAGCTGTTCTTTTATCAATTAAATCATTAGGATAAAAACCTTGTGTAACAAAATGCCTTCGCAAACGTACAGGTTGTACACCTCCAAGATCTAGCGTTTGTGCAAAACTATATTGACCGCCTGTTTCAAAATCTACATTACCTAAAAAGTCAAAATCCGCAATAGCATCAAAATCAGTTACACTATCTAAAACTTCTGTTGATCCTAATACTAAACCATTAACTTCATCACTAAAAAAACAATCACTTTTTGCACCATTAAAAGGAGGTGAATCTGTATCTTCTCTATCTGTAAATACTGCTAAATTAGGAAAAGGATCAGGTGTAGTACCAATTACAACTATTTTTGCCTCACCACTACTTAATCTACCTCCATCATCTTGAAATTTCAAAATATATGTTCCTGTTTGAATATTTGGTAAAATTGTTTCACTAACTGAGCCAGGCAATGCAGGGAGAACATCTACTGAATTTGTAAAAGTTGCACCAGATGTAAGATTTGAACTTCGTATAACAACGTTGCCTCCATGTAAAACATCAACATCCGTAGATTTATCAAAACGTAATCTTACAAATTGATTTGATAAAGGTTCAATTTTTACATTTTGTACATCACCTGGTACAGCAGTCTTACCAACTGCATTAAATGTTAATGTTGTTGCTTGTACACTTGGTTCAAAAAATGCATTATAACTATATACTTCAAATTCATATGTACCAAGCTCAGTATCAAATATTTCAAAAACAGGACTTTGTACAATTGTTGTTTGAAAACTTCCGTTGTTGAACTTATGTTTTACTGAATATTGCGAAACACCAGCTACTGGTTGCCATGAAATAATTAACTTACTAACTGCTCTATCACCTAAAACAATAATCCTTTCATCACCTGCAATATTACTTGGTGCAGGTTTGAGATCTATAAGATTTGTTATTGTTGGTATTGTTATCGCTGCACCATCTTCAACAAATGCATATTTATCAGAATTATGAAACATCGCTGCAATAGTAAATAAATTATTGTCTTCCTTAACAGATATAACTTTAAAATCTTCTGTTTCTGTTGTAGCTCTTACTAATAACCACATTCCATTAACTTGTGGTGCAGAACTATATGCACTTGAAACTGTAATAATAGAACCAGATATTGTAGATATTGTTTTAGTCTGTAGTGTGCCATCAGTAAGTATTACTGATAACTGATCACCACTAGCTGCTTCTGTTGGTAAATCTTTTGTATTGTCAACTGTTATTTGTGTTGTTGTAGCTGCTGATATTCTTCCTGACCTGCGTACACCACTGCGTACAGGATCTTGTATTGTTATAACATCTCCAGGTCTTATAAGAGAACCTGCATCTGCTGTTGTAGTAAAAGCAACTGTTTCAGTTTCATTGTTTTGTGTGTAAAGATGCCACAAACCCATTCTTCTAGCTTGTGCCTGATCACTACAACCTATAGCTTCTATATTTTTTACAACAACACCATATTTTGATTGATTTGCAGAAGTATCTTCAACAGTTTCATATTCATATGTTCTAGTTTCATTTTGGAAATATTTAACATTTACTACTGTATCTTTTGTAGCTTGACTTACTCCTGTATATACAAAACCATCTTCTGTTACATTTGCATATGAAAAAAAATAACTACTTGTTGTTGGTCTGTCTTGTGAAAGAGTTATCTTGCCATCTTCGTAAAATAAACTTGCTCTCATTATTGATGCAATTTTATTTAATAATGTATAAGCTTGATGGCTACTTTGAATAACAATATTGCAACTAAATCTAGGCGATGTACCACCTTGACCATTATCTATAAGAGTAGAGTTATATTCTGATGCAGAATAAAAAGCATATTTGTCTACTTGATCTTCAGAAACAAAATCACCAAAACCTGCCCTTGTTTCTGTAATAATGTCATATAAAACCCAAGCTGGATCATTACAATATTCTTTTGCAGTTTTGAGTGTTCCGTTAAATGATCCACTAAAAGATAAAGAACCATCAGATCTTACAGTTGCGTTATGAGGTATTTTGACTAATCTTCCGCGTACTCTATAAGTACGTCTTGGTATAGATCTAAATATTTCCGAGTCAAATCTTAATGCACTAACAGCAGTATTTACAAATGCACTTGGATCAAAAACTAGTTCAGTAATTGTTGTAAGTTCAAATGAGTTTTGTAATAAATTATCTGTACTATCTGCCGTTACTCTTGTTACAGTTACAGTTAGAGGAAAATCAGAACTTTGAATATTATCAGGCAAAAATAATATATGATCTTTAAAATATGGTGATGTGCTTTTTCCTGTGATCCTACCTCCACCTGTATGAATATCACGATCTAAACCAGTAAGGTTACCAGTTGTATTTATTTTTTTTAATAATGTACCTGCTTGATTTTTAACTTCTATTGTATATTCAACAGTTGTACCTGATATATTTCCATCATCTTCAATTTTTTGTAATCTTGGAAAGCCTATAGTAACTCTTACACCTTCAGTAGACGTATCTGTAATAGTTATTACTTGTGGACTTGCAACAGTAACAGTAACACCAACAGTTCTATCTCTTTCTGTTTCTTTTAGACCAGGTATTTTTGTTTGTGAAGATGTACCAAAACGTGGAATAAATCTTGGTCTGTTTGAATCAGCAGTACCAAAATTAAAATCAGAATCATCAGGATTTGTATCAGGTGCTGATTGTTTTAGTACTTGTGTATTATTTAAAAATACATCTTTCAGACTAGATGTGTTGTAATTATTTGTTCCTTGTGTATGACCAGCAGCTATAGCAGATGGAAAACCTGCAATCTCACCTTCTGCAATAACATCTACTAAAGTGACAAACTGACGAGAACCAATCTCGCCTTCTTTCATTTCATTGTCGTAATATCTTACATTAAGCTGACCTTCAACATCTTTTTCATTAAATCTAAGACTATTTGCATCAGTAATATCACTTGGTATAGTCATAATTAATCCTTAAATACAGGGGCAGTGTCTGTACCAGAACTGACCACGATTGAGCCAGTATATACTTCTCCATATATTAAAGGTATGCAAACACCACTACGAGATACGTTTTGTATTCCACTAAATGAATAATTAACTCTTGCATCTGTTTCGCTTAATCCACTATTTATATCACCTACATTTGGTTGTTGCTGTGGGAAAAGCATATTTGTAACACCACTTATAGCCATTGATGTACCAATAGCTGTCAAAACAGTACCTATAGCTGCAAACACTGTACCACCAATTGCAGTTGCAGCAGCACCACCTCCAAAAAATGCAGCAGCAATCCAAAACCATGCACCAGATACTACAGGTATAATTCTTATTTCACCCTCACTATGTACTAACAAATCTTCTTCTGTTTTTACTACATCATTATTTATTGTTATACGATACATATTTTCTTGTAAGTGTTTATTTATCTCAGGATGATTACATACAAGATATTTATATACATCTTTCATATTTTTTACATCTGCATAATTAACGTGCCAACCTACTAATTCTGCTAATCTTCCATATACTTTTATTTTGCGTAAACCTTCTTCATCTTCTGTTCTTTCCCTATCTAGGAATTTATCTCTTAAAAGCATTGGTTTATAAACTTTTGGTTTTAGCTCTATACATTCATCATCTAACGGATTAAATATAAACCAAGATAAACCAAGAAAATCACAGTTTTTAATATCCTCATCTGAAGCTGTTAAGTCACCATTAGGGTGTGAGTGACATATATGTAATACAGTTCCAGTTTCTTCTGCTTTTGCATAATCTTCTGGATCTATTGTAAAACTATTAGCACCTTCTATAGCTATATTTTTACATGGATAATATTCTTGTTTACCATCTATATCTATAACTAAGCCACAACTCTCATTAGGTAATAATGTTTTAGCATGGTGTAATGCCTGTTCTTGCCAAGTGTTCATGCAAACGTACCAACAGATGGAAAATCTTTTCTTGTAATTATTCTCTTAGGTGCATTACGATTTTGCAAGTCTAAAGATGATGTACATTCAAATTCTACAAAATCTTTACTTTCTACAGTTTTTCTATCAATAAAAAATGTTTGATTTTCGTATGTATTATTAGCAGGTGTGCCATAAGGATTTGTTCCTGATTCAAAATTAGCATTATCTAAATAACGCAACATCGTAACTTTTCGTACAAATTTTGCACCATTTAGATCATTTTTAGGCGTAGTTAGGTTTGCTTGCGTCATTAATGCAGTAACAGTAGACAATATATTGCTAATCCTTAATGTAGGTCTTGGCCTAGATGTTCTTGTAGCTTGATACTCAAATCCATTTGCTTCTATTGGTATGCGTGTATATGTATTACCTTGAAAAACAACATTAAATGTAGTGTTCATATTAATACCATTATGAAATCTACTTACATCACTACTGCCATGTAATGCAGCGACTAAATGTATTTCAAACAATTCAATCTTTGCACTAGGATTTATTTTTTGTAGCTCTTCTGTAGGTATAGCCATTATGGTTCAAACACCTCCTCAAAAGTGGCTGATATTGTTGCACGATTTGCAAAGTTAATTGTTTTGTTCCATCTTTTACAAATAAATTGTGATGCACCTGTTTTTGTTACTGTACAGTTACCAGAATTAGTACCACTGCTACCAGCAGTAATCGTAAATACATTTGCACTTGTCAGAGACACTACAGAAAAACTACCATCTGTCGCACTACCAGAAGTAAAATCTACAGTAATCGAATCATTAGCAAATAATTGATGATCAGTAATTGTTATTGTTATTGTTGTACCACTTTGACTATAAGTACCTGTTTTTGAATAGTCTTCACCAGGAGGTGTAAATGTAAATGATGCCTGATCTAATGCTCTTTCATTTAAAAAATATTCTATTGTATCGCTTTCAGCTTCTGTAATATTTTCAAACTTAAGACTATAGTTTTTAGGATTTTGATGTGCTGCGATACCTATAAGTTGACGCTGCTCAAATCCGTCAGCATAACGTATGCTTTTTATATTAGGTTGACTTAATTTACGCTGTCCAAATGATGGATTAATAGCAGGGAAGGTAGCCATAGTTATGCGTTAGATAAAAGTCCTCCAGCACGTTGTTGTGCAATCAATTCAGCTTGTATAGCTTGTGCTAATACATTGCCAAATTCATTTGCCTGACCAGAATCTCCCTCTACAGAAGAACCTGATGCGTCTACGTTTACAACTATATTAGTAGATCCACCACCAGATGACTCAACTCCTAAATTACCAGAACGACCACGTTT
>VTLG01000433.1_pt1 | contig 10432 bp, 16 predicted proteins | sample 4694571 | NCBI WGS metagenome assembly VTLG01 (sample SAMN12604809, study PRJNA352737) | marine metagenome | biome: ENVO:00000447; feature: ENVO:00000209|ENVO:00000569|ENVO:01000036; material: ENVO:00002151; isolation source: viral sequences binned using virsorter ... | reverse complement strand
CTCATCATGTCGCTACAACATCAGAACTATGTTCTGTCCAACTCAATGATGAATTTAGTTAAGAAATGGCCTACGCTACAGACACCATCAACTTCAGCAACACCAAAGGACCAGACTATTACAAAAGAGGTAAAGCCCAGGTTTGGGACTTTATTCGGGATAACGATCTAAACTTCCACCTCGGCAATGCAGTTAAATACATTGCCAGGGCAGGTTATAAAGACAGCAAGAAAGAAGACTTAATCAAAGCAATCCACTACTTAGAGAATGAACTCGAACACACCATCAACATTACAGCAGCAAGCACAGGAGTTTCGGAAGTCGTACCGTATCCCGAATTCAAAGACGGTTTCACAGAGATCAGTTCAGAAAGATCTGATCGTAGAGGAATTTAAAGAGTTCCTATCTGCAGAAGGTATGCTGTTTAGAAATAACCCAGCATTCCACACAGATACCTTGAAGGAACTAGCTGATCTAGTCTATGTCTGCTATCAATACGCAGAGAATATGGACTGGAATCTTGATGAAGCAATGAATCGAGTACATACATCTAACATGTCAAAGCTCGGAGAGGATGGTAGACCCATCCTACGAGAAGACGGCAAGGTTCTTAAGGGACCAAATTACAAACCACCAACATTAACAGACTTGATATGACAAATGAACTAATCTCCCGTACAGGTCGGGTACAAAATTGGATGGATAATCCCGAGGGACGATTACCAGTATCGTGCACTGTCTATGTCGTAGAGGATTCTATGGACGAAGGACATGACTCAATCGAAAACAGCTGGAGATTCGTCTCTCATGCTCTCAGATATGGAGCGGGAGTTGCAGTTCATCTATCAAAGCTCAGACCCAAAGGAAGTGAAAACGGAAAAGGTCTTACGGCTTCTGGCCCTGTATCATTCGGAAAAATCTACTCAACATTAAATGAAACACTTCGCAGAGGTGGGGTATACAAGAACGGCGCTGTTGTTCTTCATTGCGACCTCAATCATCCTGACATACTTGAGTTTATCACTACCCCTAGAGCCGAACTCCCGTGGGTCAAGCGATGTGTCGATCTCGATTCCGAAATGTGGGACGACACCAGTGACGAAGTCAGAGAGTCTCTGCTATACGGAATTAAGAGTGGAGACATTTGGCTCAACAAAATAAAATACGCTAAGCATCCAGTACAACCAACTAAGAGAGGAGAAAGAATCTATGGAAACGTCTGTCTTGAGGTATACTTGCCCTCACGAGGAACATGCCTCTTACAGCATGTCAATCTCGGCGCCTGTGAAATCGAAGACCTCAACAAGGCTTTCTTTGACGGTATGTCCCAACTGTGCGATCTTCATGGCCGAACAGGTGTTGGAGAATCTGGAGAATACCTTCCCTCGGAGACAGACCGACAGGTTGGATTGGGAATGCTCGGACTCGCCAATTTCCTACGGCGGAACGAAATAACCTACGCTGAATTCGGTGATGCTTTAGAGCAACTGAATACAAATACTGTAGGTAATAGTAATCAAAGAGCTTGGTCTGCAGCACTACATCTACGTACTGCAATTAACTCAGCAGCACAAGTAGCTAAGTGGAACAAGATGGACAGAGCATTCTGTATAGCACCTACTGCTAGTTGTTCATACAGATCAGTAGATAAAGATGGGTACACTGCTACTCCTGAAATTGCACCACCAATTGCAAGGAAGGTAGATAGAGATAGTGGTACCTTTGGTGTAGAGAGCTATGACTACGGCGATGTAGAGATAGCCAGTGAAGTTGGTTGGGATGCCTACAAGAAGGTGACTGACCAACTAATGAAAATGTTAAATAATACGGGACTTCTTCACGGATACAGCTTCAACTCTTGGAGTGATGTTGTAACCTACAACGAACAGTTTGTGGAAGAGTGGCTGGCATCGCCCCAGACCTCCCTTTACTATAGCCTACAAGTAATGGGAGATACACAGGATAAGACCGATGCGTATGCAGCATTAGATCAGACTGACATCAACGACTACTTGCAGGATTTACTAAAAGAACCAGTAAACTGTGATTGTCAAGAGTAATGAGAAAACATCCCTATCAACAACTAATGGACCGGAAGCGGAAGTGGTCCCCCGTACAAACAACAGCAGGAAAACTAAAGGAAGGAAGTGAAGAGACCATCTACAGGGCTCTCGCAATCCGTCATATGGAGTTACCAGTTGGTGAATTCATCAAAGATGCTCTTAAGGGTGAGGTACCACCACTTGCCCAGGAACTCCTTGAATCGAACGTTACCGATGAAGAGAACCATGACTTGGCTTTGGGTTACATCGCCAATGCTCTGGGCACTAATGAAAAGGCTGAGGCCGAAGCTCTTAGACTCCGAGACGCTTGGGAAAGCCATCCAGATCACACGATCCTCAAGGCATTGGTGGCCGAACGTGCGATATTCTTCGTTCTGCTACCCTTCTTTAGGTTTTGTGGTGATGCTGGCTTAAGAACAGTATCTGCAGACATTTCACGCGATGAACAAATTCATGTGGCCGCTAACTCTCTTGTATGTAGAGATATGGGCTTATCTCCTAGTCCAAGTTTGGATAAGCTTAGGAAGGCCACCATTAATTGGATTATGGAACCTCTAGGTACAAATACCTATGATAAATATTTGGACAAAAAATTCTGGCTGGATACAAGCGATCGATTAATGTATGAAGGCAAAGCTCCAGAGCTTTCCGACACACAGAGAGCACGTATGCCTGCCTTCTTTGAACATAGCAATGTCAACCTCCCCCAATATGCTTGAGGCTATCTATGGTCCTCAACTAAATCATCACCTCCTGGATGAACTTCAGGAGGTCTTTCCACCAGTGAATGCTATCCCTACAGATACACACTCACAAATAATGTACAACGCTGGCCAACAGTCAGTAATTCAATGGTTAATTAAACGAATGGAGGACGAAAAGTAATGCCGTGGCCAACACAAGTATGGGATCCTCAACATGATGATGCCGATGCAATGGGGATGGTAGGGTTCACTCCCCCAATGGATCCAGGTGAAGCATACCTTAGAAGGAAAGGTCTCTCCCCAGAAGTATACTTTGCCCGTCCAAACATTAAGGACCCAGAGTTAAGTGTTTGGGATGCTATGGAGAGTCCCTTCTTCAAAGCTATGTATGAACTAGAACCAGGAAGGAATTGGGACGACTTCAAAGCTGCCTTTGATAGAGAGATTGGTGCTTACGAAGATCAAGATTTTAGAATTCAAACTGGTACGAGAACATGGACTGAAACGGAGAGAGGTAGTCGTAAGAAAGAAGGAGGATGGTCAACAAGAGAAGTTAATAAATCGGAACCAATATATAGAACCTTCAATGGTTACCAAGCAGCTGTAGATTGGGTGAACGGTAATGATTATCTTGATGTAGATGATATAGAGTTAGCAGCACAACCAGAAAAACCATTCGATCCTGATACAGATGATGATGATTACCGTTTCTGGGGAATCAACGATAAAGATTGGGAAAGTATTTTTAACGAAATGGTTGGTCAAGGTATAAGAATACAAAAAAGATTCGATTTACAGGATGCACCTATCATTAGAGAAGGACCAAAGGCATCTGACTACGGTATCGATGCACCAAATGATAACATCTTTACTTACTATGATTTAGATACACCACACACTGGACCAGAAGAGTTACAGTGGGCTAACTATAAATGGAATCTCAAGTCCACGTGGACAAGTAACGTTACGTACGCAGTACCTCCTGGTTTAAGACGTGTTAATCTACATGGTGATGATGAACTTGGATGGCAACCAAGACCTAGTTTACGAGATAGAATTCAAACACCTTCCCAAGAAGATCCTTGGAGAACTGATCAAGTAGCAGAAGCTACAGGAGAACCAATTACCTAAATTAATTATGGCATTACCTTATTTACCAGACTCTGGCAAGAACTTCATGCTCCAGTTTCTGCCTACAACATTAAGAGACACAGGCAGTTACTGGGGTCACAACGTACCAGACGCTCGAACCCCAGAGCAGGGGTTCTCCATGAAGAGTGTGAAGGCAGCACAAGACGCAGGATATAGTGACAGACAAATTAAAACAGCCTTACAACAGTACCAACAATGGAAGGGTCAGGACTTCATGGGTCCTAGCGTTTATGATTTTAGAAAAACATCTCCTGCCACTCATCAAGACTTACACTTCTATCAAGGTACAGGTGGAGGAATAGGGATGAAAGTTTGGGACGCAGCTATGGCAGCTGGTGTGAGTCCTGAAGACTTAAGAAAATCATCAGGTCAGGCTGGTCAGACTTGGGGTTACCGTGCTGAAGATGCTTACCAAGATTGGAAGCAATCACAGTACGTAGCAGAAGATGAAAAAAGGTGGGAAGATAGAATAGCAGATGTACCTACCATCGAAGATTTAGCAGCAGCTATGCCCGAACCAAAGATCAGAGCTGGTCGTGACTACGCTACGTCTGGTAGGTCAGCTCAAGGTATGAGGATAAAGAAAGGTACTAAGTTTGCTGAAGGAGGTAAGCGTGGTACTAAAGGTTACTTCGGAAGAGGTGCTAAGTTCACAGGAACAACCGCACCTTCTATGAACATCGGCGGTACATCTAACCAAGGTGGATCACAAGCAAACAACACATTGAACACAGCATGAACGCTAAATCAAGATATGATACACTAAAGAGTGAACGTGATCAATACTTAAATGTAGCTGAAGAAGCATCACGTTTAACCATACCTTATCTAGTTCATGAAGATGAACAAATCCAAGGTATGCGTAACCTTAAAACACCTTGGCAATCAGTCGGTGCTAAAGGTGTAGTGACTCTCAGTGCTAAACTGATGTTGAGTCTACTGCCTCCACAAACTAGTTTCTTTAAACTACAAGTAGACGAGTCTAAGTTAGGAGACTACGGACCAGAGGTTAAGTCTGAATTAGACTTAGCCTTTGCTAAAATCGAACGTACTATCTTAGAAAAGATCGCTGCATCTGATGATCGTGTTGTCGTACACCAAGCCATGAAACACTTGGTTGTAGCAGGTAACGCTCTAGTATTTATGGGGAAAAAAAATCTTAAGCTATTCCCTTTAAGTAGATATGTAATAGACAGAGATGGTAACGGTAATGTTATTGAGATCGTTACCAAGGAAAGGATCAGTAAAAAATTAATTCAAGAACTAGTACCAGACTTAGAGAATAAGAACACTACTGACTACGGTGAAGATAAGACAGAGAACTGTGATGTGTACACCCACGTTAAAATCTATGGTAGTAAAGTCACTTGGCACCAAGAAGTTTATGACAAGATCATCCCTAAGTCACAAGGTAAGGCACCACTTAGTGCTACTCCTTGGCTTCCCCTAAGATTCAACACTGTTGATGGTGAATCTTACGGACGAGGTAGAGTAGAAGAATTCATTGGGGATCTTAAGTCACTCGAAGCACTCTCTCAGGCACTCGTAGAAGGGTCTGCAGCAGCTGCTAAAGTAGTCTTTACTGTATCACCATCATCAAGTACTAAACCACAGACTCTGGCTCAAGCAGGGAACGGTGCAATCGTACAAGGAAGACCCGATGATATCGGCGTAGTCCAAGTAGGTAAGACTGCAGACTTCGCTACTGCTGCCCAGATGATACAACAGTTAGAGAAGAGATTGTCTGATGCATTCCTCATCCTCTCTGTTAGACAGTCAGAACGTACCACTGCTGAAGAGGTACGGATGACACAGATGGAACTGGAGCAACAGCTTGGTGGACTATTCAGTCTACTTACTGTTGAGTTCTTAGTACCTTATCTAGATCGTAAGTTGAATGTACTACAAAGAAACGGTACGATCCCACACATACCTAAAGACTATGTAAACCCCACTATCGTAGCAGGTATCAACGCACTTGGTCGTGGTCAAGACAGAGAGAGTCTTGGTATGTTCCTTCAAACTATAGCACAGACTATAGGACCAGAAGCTATCATGCAGTTCATCAACCCTGATGAAGTCATCAAACGTCTAGCTGCTGCATCCGGTATCGATGTACTCAACCTAGTGAAGAGTATGCAAGAGATACAGGGTGAACAACAACAACAGATGCAACAACAGATGGCTATGCAAGAACAACAGAATGCTCCAGCAATGGCAGCTGTTGATCAGAAGCAAGCACAGGCTGAACTACAAGCACAAGTACAAATGGCTCAACAACAATGACTAACGTAAAACCATCAAGACCACAACGTAAAGGTTCTACTAAGACTGTAGAGAAACCTGCAACAACTGCGAAAGCACCCAGTATGAAATACTCCCCACGTGAGAAGGTAGGGACTCCTAAGTTGGGGTCTCCTATTACTGTTAAGACCGTGGGACTTGGAAACCTAGAAGTTATCACCCACAATGGCAACACTAACGTATGATCCTTCCGAAGCAAAGGAGGGAGAGTTCACTGAACAAGAACAAGAAAACATTAAAGTAGGTGAAGCTCTTGAAGAGCAACAGAATCAACTACTAGCTGGTAAGTTTAAAGACGCTGAAGACTTAGAGAGTGCATACATTGAACTCCAAAAGAAACTTGGTGAACCCAAGGAGGAAGCGGCGGAACAACCAGAGGTAGAGGCTACTGAAGAACCTAAAGAAGAAAGGAAAGAAGGTGAAGTAGACACAACATTCCTAGATAAACTATGGGATGAAGCACAGGATGAAGTCTCTCAAGATACTCTTAAAGAGTTGAGTGAAATGAATCCACGTGATCTAGCTGAGATGCATCTACAGTATCGTGCTAAGTCCCAACCTGCTCAGCTCACTGATGAATCAGTTAACACTCTACAACAAGTAGCTGGAGGTAAGGAAGGTTACGATACTATGATTGAGTGGGCTCAACAGAATCTACAGGAAAATGAAATTAAAATGTATGATGCTGTGATGGATAAGGGAGACCCAGTTGCCTGTTTCTTCGCTGTTCAAGCATTGAAGTATAGATTCGATGATGCCTCTGGTGTTGACGGAGAGATGCTAACTGGTAAGGCACCTGTCAATAAAGGTGACACCTTCCGTAGTCAAGCAGAAGTAGTACGTGCTATGAACGATCCTAAGTATGAGAAAGATCCAGCATACAGACAGGATGTATATAATAAATTAGAAAGATCAAACCTAGAATTCTAAAAGGAGAATTAATTATGGCAAGAGGAGATGGCAACAGTGTAGTAGGATATGATCCTAGACGAAGGGCTGATGATTTCCATGTACAGTATGTAGTTAATACTAGTGGTGATCGCTTCTTCATCCCTTACAACGATAATGCTTCAATGGCCGATCAACTAGCACAGTGTAAAACTATGTCTGGTAAGACTACCACTTATGGTGGTGGTGATGTAGTCGGTGTTGAACTTGTAGATACTTAATTAGAATAATGATTGGAAGATTACTACACCTAGGTATGTTCACATGCTTAGGTATTCATCTTTCTCTATTAGCTTATTAACATGGAGAACCTCAGAGCGTTAGGTATAGGCCTGATGTTAGCTGGCTTCCTATCAGTTTTGATAGGCATCATGCAGACACTGCAGATGACAGCTATGACTGATGGCTTTGCCTACGATATTTTATGGTAAAAAATTATGCCTAAAGGTAAAGGAACTTACGGTACAAAGAAGGGTCGCCCCCCTAAAAAATAACGGAGTCCGTTCATCAGCTTCGGCTGACGCATGACGTGTGATCAGGGAACGGGGATCACATCATAGAGGAAAAACTATGACCGTCACTTATTGCTATCGTGGCGTAAAGTACACGAAGAAAAAGTAAAGCGAACAACAATACAAACTAATTAAAAATGAAATCATTTATTGCACTTGCCACACTGTCCGCCCTCTCTGCGACACCTGCAATGGCTGGCCCATATGTTAACACAGAGATCAACAGCGGATGGAATGGATCAGACTATGGCTCAAGTCAGACTGACCTCCACGTAGGTTACGAAGGGTCTGCTGGAGCAGCTAGCTACTACCTGCAAGCGGGTCCAGCTATCGTCTCTGTTGACGGGGAGGATGCTAACACTGAATTCTCTGGGAAGGCAGGAGGCTCGTTTCAAGCCACTGAAGCTGTGTCCATTTATGGAGAAATCAGTTTTCTTACAACTGACGCTGACGAGAACAACTACGGAACCAAAGCTGGTCTTAAGTGGGCCTTCTAGATGGAACTTTTGTACGTACTCTTCCTAGTATTATTACTAGGATTTGGTATGGAAATGACGTGGTCTACTAAACGTCATTAACTCCCGGGCCTGCGGAACAGGTCCGGTTTATAAACCTTTAATACTTATTTAAAACAATGGCTTTTAATGCTAACACTGCAGCCGGAACGGTTGTATATACCACAGGCTCATTCAATTCAGGTACAGTACTAGCTAACGATCAAACTCTCGTTAGTACTACTACGTATGCCTCTATCTTGAAAATTGACCTAGGAAAGTATGAGCGTATCATCTTCAACATGTGGATTGATACAGCTAACGATGCTGACGGCGACCTTAAGTGGAAGCTTCTAACGCCTACTAGTCCTACTTCTTTCAGGGCTCGGATGATTCTACCAGAAGTTCCTTTCTCTGGAGCTATTACTGAGACAGTTACCTCTGAAGTAACTGGCACAGGTATTGCTGAACAGACTGCAGTAGGTACTGACAGTAACTACTACGTTAAGGTTAATGGTATTCTAATCAACGGAGCTAACAGAGGTTCACTGGACTTCCAGGCTGCACAGAATACAAGCTCTGCTACTGCTACGACAATTAAAGCAGGCTCGTATATCGAATACATGAAGTTCTAATTACTTCGGACTGGAGGCACCTCAGAGTAGGACCTCCTTTCCCTTGGCTTTGGCCCTTACGAGGATACCCTTAGCCGTCTAGACGGTGGGAGAGACCACAACAATTTTAACTTGAACGTTCGAGAGCTTGTAAACTATACAAACTTTCACAAACAATAATGGCTAATTTAACACAGTCAGTAGTAGGTACCCTAAATAAAGCGGCATCCTCAACTTCTGGCGCAGTTGCATATGATACTAAGTATGCAACCTATTTAAAGCTGTTCTCTGGCGAACTCTTCAAAGCCTATGAGTCAGCAAACATTGCTAAAGGAACTGTACAAACCCGTCAACTAAAGAACGGTAAGAGTCTACAGTTCATCTTCACGGGACGCATGCAGGCAGCTTATCATACGCCTGGTGAACCGATCCTTGGTTCAGGTGATCCCCCGGTAGCAGAGAAGACCATCGTGTGTGACGATTTGCTGATTAGTTCAGCCTTCGTTTATGACCTCGATGAGACTCTCGCTCACTACAGCCTTCGCTCTGAGATCTCCGCTAAGATCGGACACGCTCTTGCTGAAGCTTATGATAAGAAAGTGTTCCGTATGATTGCTTCCGCAGCACGTGAAGCACATCCTATCACTGCATCTCCTGGACCTGAGCCAGGTGGTTCTATCATTCAAATTGGATCCGGTAACGAGTATGACGCTCAGCGACTAGTTGACGCATTCTTCGAGGCTGCTTCAATTCTTGATGAGAAGAACATTCCTAAGACAGGACGTACCGCAGTACTCGCACCACGTCAGTACTATGCATTGGTATCACAAGTTGATTCCAACATCCTGAACCGTGACTACGGTAACACACAAGGTAACCTGAACTCTGGTGATGGACTAGTATCGATTGCTGGTATCGACATCAAGCGTTCTAACAACCTTCCTTTCCAAGCTGGTACAATTAATGAACAGTCTGGTGAGAACTCCTCAGCTGGTACTGGTGTAACTGTTGCCACTGACTTCTCTGCACATGCAGGCCTCATCTATCAGAAGGATGCTGCTGGTGTAGTTGAAGCTATTGGTCCTCAAGTACAGACCACGGGTGGGGACATCAAGACAATGTATCAAGGTGACTTGATCGTTGGTCGTCTTGCCATGGGTGTAGGTACGCTGAACCCAGCTGCTGCAATTGAAATCCAGACTGCTTGAGGTATATTATGTCAGTTAAACCTGGAGTTGCTACAACTAAAACCGTTGTTAAAGGTGAAGGTATTGGCAATGTCGGTTCGACAACACAGGGTGCAGCTACTCCATTACCTTATGGCAGGCAGATGCAATCTGATGGATTGACAACTAGCGGCAACGCTAATACTTAAAATTATAACGGATTAAATTATGGCTAATGCTGCAACACAAGCTGGAAACAATGGTGTTTCTGGCGCTGTCGATGCCGTCTCTGGCGGGTCGTCTGCAATTCGTACGTCTGTTTCACAAACAGAAGGTGGGACTTACTCCGCATCTGATGTGCAATCAGTAACAAAGAACTTACGTTTTGCGTACACTGGCGTAGAGTGTGACTCACCTGCAGTCTCTCGCGCTTGATATATGGGGAGCTTCGGCTCCCTTTTTTTATTTATAATTA
>VTLG01012624.1_pt1 | contig 10433 bp, 15 predicted proteins | sample 4694571 | NCBI WGS metagenome assembly VTLG01 (sample SAMN12604809, study PRJNA352737) | marine metagenome | biome: ENVO:00000447; feature: ENVO:00000209|ENVO:00000569|ENVO:01000036; material: ENVO:00002151; isolation source: viral sequences binned using virsorter ... | reverse complement strand
GTTTCAGTATCTTCAACGCATAATTGGATATATAGCTATATATATCAGTTTAAGTTCAAACTAAAACCAAAAAGTAATGGCTAAAGGTCGTAAAAAGCTACCAACAGAATTAAAAAAAATTCAGGGCACTCTTGATAAATCTCGCATCTTAAAAAATGAGATGCAAGCTGATTTATGCATAGAGATTCCTACCCCTCCTAAGTGGCTATCCCCCTTAGCCCGAGATGAGTGGGTAAAAATAACTACTCAGCTCTATAATTTAAACATGCTATACCATGTAGATTTAATGTTAATAGAGGTTTACTGTAATGAGATAGCGTTATATAAAGAATGTGAGCAGGAGCTAAGGAAAACAGGCAGGGTAGATGAGTTTTTTAATGGTGAGGGTGATGTAATTAGGAGGCAAGCTAAACCTTTTTTAAAGATAAAAAATGATGCCTTAGCTAATGCTTTAAAACTGGCTACTCAATTTGGCTTAACTCCTGTAGCAAGAGCAAGCATCTCTGCACCTGTTACCACTAACAATACTCAAATAAATAATTATTTTGAGTAAATATTATTTTGATAAAGAGGCAGCTAATAAAGCAATAGGGTTTATACAAACTTTTATAACACATACTAAAGGTGAGTTAACTGGTGAGCCTTTAAAGTTAGAGGTGTGGCAAAAGAAAATAATATCAGATTTGTTTGGATGGAAAAATAAAAAAACAACATTCAGGAAATATCGTACAGCCTACATACAAGTACCCCGCAAGAATGGTAAGAGTACGCTATGTGCAGCCATAGGATTATATATGTTGTTCGCTGATGATGAGAGGGGTAGCGAGATATACTCTGCAGCAGGTGACAGGCAGCAGGCAGGGATCGTATTTGAGATAGCAAAAGGAATGATTTTAAATAATGAGGAGTTAAGTAAGCGAGGTAAAGTGTTTAGAAACTCTATAGTAAATGAAAGCAAAGGAAATTATTATCAAGCTATAAGTAGTGATAGTAAAACTAAGCATGGGTTTAATGCTAACTGTATTATTTTTGATGAGCTACATACGCAGCCTAATAGAGATTTATACGATACTCTTACTACATCTGTAGGCAGCAGGAGGCAGCCTTTAACTATTGCTATTACAACAGCAGGCTATGATCGTAACAGTATCTGTTATGAGATATATGATTATGCAAAAAAAGTAGAAAGTAAAACAATAAAAGATGATACTTTTTACTCTTGTTTGTTTGAGGCATTACCAGAGGATGATATTACCTGCAAAAAAGTATGGAAAAAAGCTAACCCTAATTACGGTATAAGTCTTAAACAAGATTATATGCTCGTAGAATCTCAGCGAGCAATAGATGTACCCTCGTATCAAAATACGTTCAAAAGATTAATGTTAAATATCTGGACTGAAAGCGTACAAGTATGGATACCTAATAAAGAGTGGATGGCGTGTTACCAAGATTTTGATTATGATACTTTAGATGGTATGGCCTGCTGGGGTGGCTTAGACTTAGCAAGCACCCGAGATCTATCTGCACTTACCTTAGTATTTAATGTAGATAATAAGTATGTTATATTACCTCATATTTTTGTGCCAGAAGATAATGCAATCAAAAGAAGTAAAAAAGATAATGTAGATTATTTAACTTTTATTAGAGAGGGTGATGTTATAGCTACTGAGGGTGATGTGCAAGACTATTCTTTTATTAGAAAAAAGATAAACGACTTAGCTAAAAAATATAGAATCCAAAGTATAGCCTACGATAGATGGGGTGCTACCCAGTTAATTTTAGATTTAATTAATCAAGATGGTATACCTATGTCGCCGCTGGGGCAGGGCTTTGTATCACTTTCTGCACCTACAAAAACTTATGAGAGAGAGATAATAGCAAAGAACGTAATACATAATAATAATAAATGCATGACATGGTGCATGTCAAATGTAGCCATTCAAGAAGATGCAGCAGGAAATATTAAACCTGCAAAAAATAAGAGTAAAGAAAAAATAGATCCAGTAGTGGCTACCATTTGTGCCTTTGCAGAGATGATGACTACAGAGGCTGGAGATTCAATTTATGATACAAGAGGATTATTAATACTATGATAGACTTTAAAATAATAGCCCTGTTAACCCCTAATGGATTTGATGATAGATTCTGGGAGTATGCAGGCAAAGAAAAAACATACAAGGTAGCTTATGAAAAATTAGAGGATGAGTATAGCTTTTATTTTGGTAAAAGAAAATACAGCGACTATAACTCTTTTAGAAACTGTAGAGACAAGAGGATTAAAAATGCAAACAGGTTGCATAAACGGTAATGAGTTAAAAAGTATTTTTGCAAAAAATTACTTTTAATTGGGCCTAATAGATTCTATAAAACAGATCTTCTCTACAACTAAAACTACTAAAAGGGGCTTTCCTATAATACCCTCATTTGGTAGCTCAGTAGCTATTAACTCATCTACAGCTCTTACCTTTGCAGCGGTATGGAGTGCAGTTAAATTACTTAGTGAATCAGTAAGCACCTTACCTATCTCAGTTTATAAAAAAGATATTAATGGCGATAAGGTAGAAGATACCAGCAATCCTTTATATAACATAATAAAATACAAGCCTAATAATTACCAAAGTAGCATAACCTTTTTTGAAAAGATAATGATGGATTTATGTTTGAATGGTAATAGTTATATTTATATTGAAAGAAATAATGCAGGCCGCCCTATACAGTTAAAATGCTTAGATTATAATAGGGTAAAAGTTATACAAAAAGATAATTATTTATTTTATAGCACCTCTCAAACTGGCGATACTTATGATGCTGATGATGTACTACATTTTAAATTAATTACGCAGGATGGGATATTAGGTCTTAGCCCTATAAGTCAATGTAAAAACGCTTTAGGATGGAACGCAAGCCTTGAGGAGTTTGGTAATACATTCTTTAAAAATGGAGCAAAATTATCAGGGCTATTATCTACAGAGAGGAGTTTATCTGAGGAGGCGATATCAAGGCTTAAAAATTCTTTTAATAACTCTTATGCTCAGCTTAGTGGATCTAATCAAACAGCAGTATTAGAGGAGGGGCTAAAATTTGCACCCGTAAGTATAAGCCCAGATCAAGCTCAGTTTTTATCCAGTAGAACATTTAGCATATCGGAGATAGCAAGGATATTTAATATCCCCCCTCATATGTTAAAAGATTTAAGTAAATCAAGTTTTAATAATATAGAAATGCAAAGCCAGGAATTTGTTACCTATACTTTACAGCCTTACCTTGCAAGGATAGAGCAAGAGATGAATCTTAAATTGTTCAGGTACAGCGAGTTAGGTAAGCAGTTTGTAGAGTTTAATGTGATGGGTTTACTCAGAGGTAACGTAAAAGACAGATCAGAGTATTACAAAACAGCTATTAATAATGGCTGGATGACGATAAACGAGGTGAGGCGTAAGGAAAATATGAACGGTATACAAGAGGGTAATGAGCATTATATGCAGTTAAATATGACAACTTTAAAAAATATAGGAGGAGATGCCAGCTAAAGAATGTGATAACGGTAAATGGAAGTGGGGAGATACTGGCGAGTGTAAGTACGAATCAGAGCAAGAAGCTATAGATGATAACTCGGATTATGATGAGAGTAGAGATATGAGTAGCTTAAATAAGGCAGGTTATGATAATGCAGTTAAACTTATTGAAGCTGGTAACGTAGATAAAGATAGTGAGTGGAGCTTTGATGCAGAGGATGGTAATAAAATATTAGGGGATGATAACTGGAGTGAGTACGCTAAATGGTTTTTAGCTATTGACGCTAATACAGGTGATGAGGTTAAAGCGCATTATGGATACCCTTTTGGTAAGGATAATAAAATTTACAGGCGTGCCTTAACAGCTATTAGGCAGCGTGCTGGGCAAATGAAATTAAATGACATCTTTGAGGCAGCAGGAAAACTGTTAGAGATGATAGATAAAGATGAGAATAGTATAAATATATGGGATAAAAAATTTACAGATATGGAAAAAAGAATATACAACGTAGAAACAAGAACAGAGGAGGGTGATAATGGTACGCATAAAGTCATAGGGCATGCGAGTTTATATAATACAAGGTCAGCTAATTTAGGTGGCTTCTTTGAGTATATAGAGGAGGGTGCATTTACATCTGAGTTAATAGAGAAATCAGATACAAGGGCTTTAATAAATCATGACCAAAATTTAATACTGGGTAGAACAGCAAGCGGTACTCTAAAATTAGAAGCCGATAGCAAAGGTTTACGCTATGAATTTGATGTACCTGAGACATCTTACGGTAAAGACCTTGTAGTATCTATGAAGCGTGGGGATATTACACAAAGCTCTTTTGCCTTTACCGTACAGGAGGATGATTGGAGTACAGATGATGATGGTAATAACATTAGAACAATTAAAAAAATAGATAGACTATATGATGTCTCAGCGGTAACATATCCTGCATATCCAGATGTTGCAGATATAGCAGTAGCGCAAAGAGGTTTAGCGTGTTACAAAGAGAAACAAGATAGAGTAGATGAAGATAAAGATTTAGTGGCGAGAAGTCTAACGGCATTAAAAATTGAATTAGCAAAAAGAAAATAATTATTAATAAAAAAAAAGAAGAAAGATGAAAAATTCAAATGATTTAAAGTCTGAGAAAGCAGATATCATCTCTAACCTTGAAAACATTAAAGATGTTGCAACAAGTGAAGAGAGAGATCTAACTACAGACGAAAATACGCAAGTGGATGGGTTACTACAAGAGGTAGATAACTTATCTGTAAAAATAACAAGAGCAGAAAAATTAGAAGCATCGTTAAGAGATGAAGCGCATATTTCTGGGGTTGTTATAAAAGAAAAAAAGAGTAAAGAAGATGAGGAACGATTTACGTTTCAGGCAGCTATGAAAGCAGCTTACACGGGTAACATGGAGGGTATTGTTAAGGAGATGGATCAAGAGGCGAGACATGAAGCTCGTTATACTGGTCAGCAGTTTAAAGGCGTAGGGATCCCATCTACTGTACTTACAAGAGCATGGGCTACATCCTCTACTAATAGTGAAACAACTATGAGTTTTACTGACCAGTTAGAGTCTAACTTAGTATTAACCTCAGCAGGAGCAAATTTTTATAGTGGTATAAATGATTTAAAATTCCCAGTATTTTCGGGTGTTTCTTCATCATGGATCGCTGAGACTGGCGGATCTTCTGTATCGTCAGCAGGGGATTTATCAGCAGTAACTTTATCGCCTCATAAACTGATCTCTGTTGTTAATATGAGCCAAGAGTCAATAGTGCAAAACCCATCTTTAGAATCAGCTTTACAGGGCAATATTGCTGCTGCTATGGCTTCTACTTTGGAGACTGCATTATTATCTAAGGCTGATATAACATCTGCACCGCAATCTATCTTTTTAGATGCTGCTGCAGGATCTACAGCTGCCTTTACTGGAGCTACTGCATCTACATTAGAAAATACTTATATAGGTAATGATGGTACTTATCAAGGTGCAAGAATGGCTTATTTAATGGACTCTGATGCTTATGCAGCTATTAAACAATCTGCGATGATCTCAAATGTATCTGCTGCTTATGATATGAGAGATAAAACTATAAACGGCTTTTACGCTTTTGTTTCATCTAATGTAGCAGCTGATGGTACGGGTGGTAAAGAGCATGTTTTATTTGGAGACTTCTCTAAAGTACATATCGCTCAATTTGGTGGACTGGATATGCTTTTTGATCCATATACAGGAGCTGATACTGGAGAGCCAAGAATGGTAGTAACTGGTCTTTTTGATGGTGATGCAGTACAAAATGCTACTGCATTTGCAAACTTGATAGAAGCTTAAATTATATATCAATTATTAAAAGGGGTGGTACTAAAACTACCATCCCTTTTTTTTTAAATAAATAAAAATGGCAAGAGCATTAAAAATAGATACTCCTAATACTACTCAGCTTATTACTACCTCTGATATGAAAGGCTTTTTAAAAGTGGACATATCAGATGATGATACTCTAATAGCTAATATGGTAAAAGCAGCTACACAATCAGCAGAGGATTATACAAATAGATTTTTTTTAGATACTGTAGTAACTATGTATGGAGATACATGGGGTGATATTGGTGAGCTATTAAAGTCGCCTGTAGCCTCAGTAACTCATATTAAATATTATGATAGTGATGATAGTTTACAAACATTAGCATCTTCGGTATACCTTACTGATCTGGTATCAAAGCCAGCTAAAATAACTCTAAAAGTTAATCAAGATTTTCCTAATTTATCTGGTAGAGCTATGGCTGTAGAGGTTAAGTATGTAGTGGGTACAGGTGAGGATGTAGATAGTGTAGATGATCTTATTAAGCAAGCTGTTAATTTAACTGTAGGACATTGGTATCAGAATAGGCAAGCTGTAGTAACAGGTACAATAGCAACAGAGTTACCTATGTCGGCTAAGTATTTATTAGATCAGTTTAAGATACAGGTATGCAGATAGGTGATCTTGATAGGAGAGTAGAGTTACATAACCCTACCACTACAGCTAATAATTATGGTGAGCTAACTGTAACGTATGCTTTATATACTACTCGCTGGGCGCATATCTTATGGAAAGGAGGTGATACTGGTGAGGAGCAAGATAGAGTAAGTGGATCAAGTAAAATACATTTTTATTTAAGAAATCAAGATTTAGGAAGTTTAACAACAGAAACAAAAGTAGTCTACGATGGTAAAACTTATTTTATATCTACTTTAAATGAGATAGATGGTAGGCAAGGGATAATAGAAATAATAGGAGAATATAAAGACTAATGGCAAATACAACAGCAGGGGGAGGAACAAAAATAATGGGAATGAAAGAATTAACCGACCTTATTAATAATTTACCCAGATCTATTAATAAATATAATGAATGGAAAAAAGTTTGGAGAAAAGTAGGGAAGCCAGCACAACAGGCTGCTCAAGGTAAAATTAAAGATGCTAAAGAGGCAATACCTTATCCACCTAATAAAACCAATAAAATAGAGCCAGGTACATTACGCAACAGTATACAATTTTTCACTACTAAGGCTACCAAAGATATGTTAGGTATGTATTTAGGCCCAAGAGTAAAAGGGAAGTATAGAGGACATAGAGGGGGTTATTACGGTGCATGGTTAGAGTACGGGGGATCAGTTAAGTTTTTTGGTAAATATACAAGTCATGATAGAAAATTTTTAGAGCCAGCTTTTAATTTAACTAAGGGGAGTATGATGTCTACTGCCCTCAAAGAGGGTGAAGCGATAGCATTTAAAGCTATCAAGAAGTGGGAGAGAGATACAAAAAAATACGGTAAAGTTTTTACATCATTTTAGGTAGATAATGAAAATAGGTAAAGCCATATACGATATATTAACAAGTAATACCCCAGTAAGTGATCTGGTGAGTACAAGGATTTTCCCTAATGTAGCTCCTCAAACTACTACTATGCCTTTTATAATTTATCAAGTGGTAAGCACTACCCCAACAGATTATAAGCAAGGTGTTAGCAGTTTAGATACTACCTCTATAATGGTACATGCGTATAGTAAAACATATACTGAGGCAAGCCAGTTAGCTGAGTATGTAAGGGTTGCATTAGATAGAGTGTCAGGTACTTATAATGATATTAGAGTGCAATCTATTTCTTTTAGATCTTATAACGATCTATTTGATTTTGATGCAGGGGATAGCCGTAGCTCAGAGGGATTATACCGTAAGGCTTTAGATTTTGATGTAAGAGAGATAGTGGATAATTTTTCAAATACTTACTCTTTAGATTTTGATGGTACAGATGATTATGTTACTTTGGGAGATAGTGCTACTTTTACTTTTGGTAACGGTACTACAGATAGTGCTTTTAGTTTTTCTTTATGGGTAAAAACAGCAGATGTTACATCTTCTGGTATATTAGCTAAATCAGCTACTGGAGCTAAAGAGTATCATTTTGTGATAGGTGCAGCTGATGCGTTTCGTTTAAGGCTTTATGATGAGAGTACAGATGGGTATATACAATCGCAGTTAGATAGCGCAGTAACAAGCTGGCAGGGATCATGGCAGCATATAGTGGGTACTTATGATGGTAGTGATGTGCATACAGGTATTACTTTATATGTAAATGGTGCGAAGCCAGCTCAAACTACGAGCTTAAATGGTAGTTATACAGCTATGGAAGACACCGCCTCAGAGCTTAGGATAGGTACAAGCCAGCAAAATGCGTTTTACTGGGGAGGTAATATAGATGAGGTTAGTTTATGGGATAAAGAGTTAAGTAGTGCAGAGGTAACAACTTTATATAACTCTGGTACGCCTACTAACTTAACAGCGCAAAGTAATTTAGTGGGCTGGTGGCGTATGGGAGAGGGTGCTACCTACCCTACTATACCTGATGATAGCCCTAATAGTAATAGTGGTACCATGACTAATATGACAAGTGGTGATATTGTAACAACAGTACCATAATATGAGTGAAAAAAAATATATAATATTAAAAGATAATGAGCTAAGTAATGTTAAATTTAGTGAGGTGATAGAAACAGCAGCAAATACACTACGATATAATTTGGCATCTACTGAGTTTATTGTTAAATTTATGGGAGATACCCCCTCTTTTTTAGATGGTAAAACCCAGTTAACCTCCAGCGAGATAGTGGCTCTAACAAAAGATGCTACCAATGGCTGGATAAAAGATTAAATTATGGTATACAAATTATTAAAAAAATGGGAAAGTAAAAGGCATGGTAAAACTTTTGAAACAGGGATGCTTTTAAATATAACCCTTGATAGTGAGGTAGAGGAGTTAATTGAGTTAGGGTGTATCCCAGCTCCATTAAAAAAACAAAAAAAACAAAAAAAAAATAAAGGAAAATGGCAACACTAACAGCGCAAACTATTAATGAAGATGGCTTAACAGCTACCTATGCCTCAGCAGGAGGGAGTGGAGATGTTGTAGATAATGGGGGTGGACTCTTTTTGCATGTAAAAAATGGTAGTGGTAGCGAAATAACTGTAACTATTACAGCTCAAACTACCAGTATTGATACATTACAGTATGGAGAGGTAGCTAAAAGTAATGCCACTAAAGCTATTGCAGCAAGTGCAGAGGCTTTTATAGGGCCTTTTAAGCCTGCAGCCTTTAACAATAATAGCTCGCAAATAGCGATAACATATAGCTCAGCTACATCTGTTACTATAGCTGCGCTAATATTAGGATAAATAATTAATTAATTAAAAAAAAGAAAGAAAATGGCAATTTTAAACGGAACGGAATTGAAAGTTTACTCAACAGGTACAACGAATTTAGTAGCATTTGCTCAAAATTGTACTATAAACGTAAATCATTCAACAAGAGAAATAACAAATAAAGAAAGCGCAGCATGGAAAGAAGTATTGTCTGGGCTAAGAGATTATAGTATAGATGTAGATGGAGCTTATGCCTGGACTAATGCAGGTGGAAGTGCTTTAACAAATGGTATAGATGATATATTACAAACAAACATCATAGCTGGAAGAGTAGCAATAGATTTTATTTTTGGTGATACTGCAGCAACGTCTGATGTAAGTTATGCTGGAAGTGGATACGTTACATCTATATCAATGACAGGAGGTACTGAGGATACAGCTACTTACTCATTAAGTATAGAGGGTACAGGGGCATTGACTCAAACAGTATCTTAATAGTAGTATTAACTTTTGGTGGATTTATGGGCATCCTTTGTTATTAGGGGGGATGCTCATAATGAAGCCAATACAAAACCTAATAACAAATGGAGCAATATGAGTTTGTGGAGATAGGCACAAAAAAATATCCTATCAGGTTTGGCTTTAATGCCTTGCGTAAATTTAGTTTAAAAACAGGAACAACACTTGCAGATTTAGATAAGATAGGTGTTGAAATGGACTTACACAAAGCCCTTGTTTTAATTTACTGTGGTATTGAAGATGGGTACAGAAAGGCAAAGCGAAAAAGTGAGATACCATCTGTTGATGATCTGGCCGATTTAATTGATACAGATTTTGATGCGATAGGTAGGTGTATGGATTTTTTAGCTAAGCATCTGGGTAGGGGGAATGAAAAAAAGAAGAAAGCCAGTCAAGTCAAAAAGAAGAAGTAGAGATACTTAGCTGGCGAAAATTAGAGGAGGTGGCTTTTGGTATGTTAGATATGGCGCCTGAAAATTTCTACGATATGCTGCCTGTTCACTTTTGGGGCAAGCTAAAGGGGTTTTTTGAGTTAGAAGATAGGAGAGAGAGAGGTAGATGGGAGAGGGCAAGATGGAGTACATGCTTGCTTTTAAATATGCAGATCTCTAAAGGTAAAAAGTTAAAGCTAACAGATCTGTTTAAGTTTGATGATGAGAAAAAAGGAGTAAAACAAGATTATAAAAAACTAAAGGCAGATGCTGAGTATTTT
>VTLG01012078.1_pt1 | contig 10434 bp, 5 predicted proteins | sample 4694571 | NCBI WGS metagenome assembly VTLG01 (sample SAMN12604809, study PRJNA352737) | marine metagenome | biome: ENVO:00000447; feature: ENVO:00000209|ENVO:00000569|ENVO:01000036; material: ENVO:00002151; isolation source: viral sequences binned using virsorter ... | reverse complement strand
ACACATCCAACTCCTGCTACGTTATACTCAATGACATGGGAAGGAGATTACACCAACCAGAATTACAAACTTGTCTAAATATATTCACCCAATTACAATGGAGGCTGCTCTTGAAGTGGCCTCTAATCTACTACCTGCTGACCGTCGTGAGGTCGAAGAGGGTCATGGTGTAGATTCAAAAGAAGCACTTATTGATGCTGTTCAGAAACCCTCCTGTGTATACTTCGTAGTGCCTAACGGCAAGACTGCAGGTATGGCTGGAGTAGATGACGGAGGACAGATCTGGATGTTATGTACAACCGCTATTCATGACTATCCCATGACCTTTGTTCGAGAAGCAAAGCGTTATGTTGAACGTCAAGAAGACAAGTTACTTTGGAATATCGTAGATAAACGTAACAAAGTACATCTAAAGTTGCTTCAATTTTTAGGGTTCAAATTTCTTAGGGAATTTAAACATGGACCCAACCAGTTAACCTTTATAGAATTTTGCCGTGTGCTTAGGTGCTAAAGCTAGAGCTCAAAACGAGCAGCTAAAAAGAGACTACGAATATAAGCTCCAGAAACGTGAGCGCGAATGGATGCAAGTCATCAGTATGACTGGTGTTGAACGTATCCAATATGAACAAGGTATAGATGCTAGTAACCTTGGATTAGCTAGTACCTATACGGAAATACAAGAGAAACATGGTCAGTTAGTTGATCAAATGTTTCAACAGAGTTACAATGATAAAATAGAATATTTATCTAAAAATCAAGGTGACGAATTTAAAGCAGCAGGTCGATTAGGTAGATCTGCAGATAGGATTTCTTCAATTGAACTTGGACGTTATCTTAAAAAGAGTCATGACTACGCTCATCAATTAGGTAACGCAGTTACTGAAATGAATAAAGCTGGAGCAAAAGCTGCATCTCAGGCTAGACAAGAACAGATGCAAATGTTTGCTCAAAATGCGTTTGTTAAAGTACCAGGTATGGCACCGCCAAAACCTGTTGGACAGAATGTAGGTCATGCAGCATTTATGGATGCTTTAAGTATATTCAGTGCAGTCACTGGAGCCGTGTCACCTATTGCAGGTGGATTCATTGCACAAGGTTAGAGGAATAACATGACATTAAACACATGGAACCCGTTAGCTAATAAACCAGTCGATTGGACTACATCATTAGCTGAGCATTATGAGAGGCAAAGTAGACAACTAGAGGAGCACCATAGAAATCTCAGAGAAAGAGATCAACAAATGGTGGATGCTGAGAAAGGTGTTGAGCCTATTGTAAAAGGTATTGAAGCTATTGGTTCATTAGCAAAATTATCAACTACAGTATCTAAAGCTTTAGAAAAACAACAACAGAACAAACTTGCAAAAGCATGGAAGGATAAATCTAATTCAGAAGTTAATGCTATTAAAGCTCGCTTTTTATTTGATAAAGCAAAGTTAGCTAATGACGACCTTAAATGGGAAGATTGGTATTCAAATCATCTTTTATCTAAGGATGGTTTAAATCTAACAAAAGATAGTCAACTTTATAAAGAGTATATGTCGGCTGCTAAAGCTGGAACAGGTACTGAATATTTAAAATGGCAAGAACTTTCAGCAAGAGACACAGTTGCTGGAATGACAAGAGCTTCTATTGTAGCTGGAATAGAAGCAACCCAAGGAGGTAAGGAAGAGTATGGTAAGTTAGATACTGTTGGAAAAGTAAGAGCAGAACGCCAATGGATGATATCAGAATTAAATAGATTAGGTTATAGTGATGGTGTAATTGCTACACTAGATCTAGAAATACATCGTAAAAATACTACGTCAGCTGGGACAAAGAGAAATCAAGCTAATGTTAGAAATATCACAGCAAGTGCATTAGCATTATCTGAAAGATTAGCAAGTGCAGCACAAACAGACGGGTTTGACTTTTCTAACTTTGCTCATAATGAAATCAGGAGTAATAGATTTCTTTATACTGATGATTCAGCAACAGGTGGTTTAACAAGTCAACAAAAATCTACACGTGCTTTTTTAAATAGTCTACGTCAATTAGGTAAAGAGAGAAGATTTAATAGTGATAAATTCGAGCGCTTATTAAATGGTGAAGTATATGACGTAGGAGATGACGGTAAAACCTCAGTTCCATCAGGTAAAACTTTTAAAGAAGTTTATTTAGGTGGTCCACTTCAGGGCATGATAGAGCATGTTAATGAAGGCATTGAGGAAGGGGAGAATATGTCATATACTCAACTTCAAAGTTTAGGTGAAAGAGATTATGCATCTTTATATACTCAAGCTGAACGAGGACTTTTAAAAATTGATACCCCTGAATGGAATAATGCTCTTGGTAGACTTATGTCTTTACCAATAAAAAATAGAGATGCTAAGCTTAAAGCGCTACGACTTGCTGCTAATAATGATCAGTCTAAAGAAGCAACTCAAAGTGTAATTAGTCGTTATGCTCAAGCTATTGAAATTGGTGCCCTTTCAAACATGACAGAAGATATAAAACTTGAAGGGAATATTGTAGGAAGAAGACTCCTAATCAAGACAGAAAAATCTCAGAAGAAAGCACGTGAATTATCTGGTTTAGACAGTTTTCTAGAAAGCATAGATAGAGATGTTATTGCTGGTAAAAAAGGTCCATTTAAAGATGGTGATGGTACTACTTATTCTAATGCAGTTGCACTAGATTTAAAAACAAATTTAAAGAAAAAGTTCTTCTCTTTGTTAAATCAATTTGAAACAGAAAATCCAGGCAAGCCTGTACCTTATTCCGAATTATTGCAAACCGCTCTATTGGATAATGAAAACTATAAGATTGCAAATGGTTGGGGTAAAAAGATTGGTGATGATGGAGCTGGTAAGTTTTCTACCAAAGGGACTGATGGCGATTATTTAAACTTTACATTAACTTATAAAAAAAGACTGAATACTGCTACAAGTTTATATACACAATTACCTACTAAAGCTAATCAAGAGCTATGGGATAAGAATCATATTAATAAAAGAAAAAGAACTAAAGATCTAAGGCAACCAGGTGCAATTTTTACTAATGAAATGCTTGCAGGATATTTCACTACAGGTAGACCATCACCTGAAATGCTGCACATTGCAAAAAAATATCCACACACTATAAGTCGATTAATCGGTTGGGCCACAGAAGGTGTCTTAAAGAGTAAAGCTGACGATGATAAAGCTTTTGTAGGTAATTTTAATTTGAATAAACTCGATACAAAAAATTTACCAGATGAAAAGTTTTTTAAGTCAGTTGAAAATATTGAAAAAGTTTTAAATACACAACCTCAAAATATAAACCAAGCTACCGATTTAAAGAACCTAATTAAGAAAGCTAAAAAATGGGGATTTGATAGTTTAAGTCAAAACGAAGTTAGAAGATTTCTAATTTATGGAGACACTTATTTACTAAGCAAGGTGGAACAGGAGCAACAATTTAGAAAATTTAGTAAAGAGGTTCAAGAAGGTGGTGGGGAATTATATCAAGGTGATCTCATTAACAATCCAGATATGGCTTAATTATGGCAACAAATACTAATCTAGGTTATGATCTTGATGAAGATTTAAACAATAACTTAGAATCAGATCTGGTAGTACCTACGGATACTTCACAAGAATCTGATATACAAGAACCTTCTACGGAAGGAGAGACAGAACCTCTAGAATTAGAAAGTGGTCAAGGCTTAAGCGGAATCCGTGGTATGGAGCAAGTCTACGCAGATCGTGTAGAAGCTGGTCAACCTGCCCAAAGACCTGGTGCTTTAGGTTTTGCACAAGATACAATTGAAGGCACAGCTCGTAGTGCCTATGAAGGATTAGCACCTATGGTAGGTCTTTCAGATACATTAATAGATGCTATCAACTTTGCTTCAGCAGGTGATACATTTGATATACCTAAGTTACCTGCATACGAAAGTAATATGCACACTGCTGTGCGTAACATATCAGGACTAGTTATACCATCCCTTGGCCTTAGAAGCATGGCGTTAAATGCTGGTGCTAAGATACACGCAGCTAAAACAGCATCACCTTGGTTACAGAAATTAGGTAACAGTAAATCATTTGAATACTTTGCTAAGTTTGGTATTGATGTAGGTAGTGGTGCTGCAGTTGATTATGTCGCAGAACAGAACCAGAAGGATGATAACCTGATGGGTGTTCTTAAAAACTTCTGGCCTAAGACATTTCAATTTATACCTAACAGTATAGCTACAAACGAAGATGATTCAGCAGGCGAGAAGCGTGCTAAGAATGTTAACGAAGGTGCTATCTTTAGTATCTTTGCTAGTATTATTGAAGGTATAGCTCACTTAACAAAAGCTGGTAGAAGTATTTCTAGAACTAAAAAATTTATACCAGCTAAAGAAGGTGGTGTATCTAATATAGATGAATTAGCTAAGGATCAATTCTCTGGTATTAAGTTCTCTGATAATATAACAGAAGATTCTATACTTAAAAACTATGCCAGGAAAGAACATACACTAAATGAACTTAGTGAATACTATATTAGTAAAGGTGAAGAACCTCCTAACTGGCCTCTGTTTGATGAGGGTGAAACCTTAGTTAGAACTAGAGATGAAGATGGTATCATAGGTGCAGCTGCTGATGCTGCTCAAATCCAGAATAACATTGAATCTGGTTGGGGTAGACTTGGGACTATTGTTAGTGAAGCTGCTAGAAAAGAAGGACTTGAAATTAACAACTTAACTAATCGTACACTTGTTAGTGAATTAACAGATCAATTTAAGAAGGCTGGTAAGTTTGGTAAGCAGTTAAGGTCTGGTACAGTGATAACTAACCGGATGATAGATAAAGCTGGTAGACATTTAGCAGCTACACTCTTACATCCTAGAGTTGAACCTGATGATATACTTGGAATCTTAGATGAATTCAAAAGATCAGTAGATGATTCAGTGGTTAGAATTGTAGGTAAGAAAGGTATTAATAGAGCTGTTAAAGAGTTAAAAGCTCAGATGTTAGACCTTGATGCTCAGAAAGCTAGAGCATATTTAGTTACTTCAGAAGCTGGACAAGTTGCAGACTTCTCTGAAGGTGCTAGACTTATGGAAGATGGAGCGTCTGTTAATAGAACTATTGATCTAATGGCAGACCGTTTAGAAGTATTAATGGTAGAGAAAGGTTTAGCTAACTTTGAAGCAGGTTCTATGTTTGCTAAGATGAGAGCTTGGCAATCTGCTGTAGATACGGGTGATGCTAGTATTATGAATGCAGCTGCTGAAACTATTTTAGATAGTAGCACTGCTAAAATGACAGAAATTATACCTAAAGCTAAAGAGTGGACTAGTACATTAAAAGCTGTGGCTAGAGAGAACCCTGAATTTCTTAGGCCTTTACTATTAGCTAATGAATTTACTGATGGTAATGTAGATACTTTATTTAAACTACATGAATGGGCAGCTGATAACTTAGCTACATTTAAGAAAGCACTTTATGACGCTAATCCTGAAGTACCTTCCATTATTAATAAAGCAATGTGGAGTAATATATTTAATTCTGCATTATCTGCTATAGCTACACCCCTTAATGCTGGAGTTGGTAACCTAACTGGTTTATTAGGTAAAGGTATGGCTACTGTAACAGGTGCTGTAGTACATGGTGATGTAGCTAGAGCTAAAAAAGCTATGGTAGCTCACTTTGCATTAGATGATACTCTACAAAAATCGTTTGATCATATGAGATTGGTCTTTAGGAAAGCATCAAATAATCCTAAAGAAGTTAGTTATGTAATGCGTAGTGATATTGCTAGAGAAACTGAAAAAGGTTTAGATACATTAAGAGCCTGGTCTGATGCAGCTGCTGAGAATGGTGAAGAAGGTGGTAGGATGATGCTAAGAGTCTTTGAAGATCTCGATGCTTTATCAGTAGACCCTGTGCTTAGATTTGGGGGTAACTCCATGACAGCACTTGATGGATTCACTAAATCAGTTATAGCTAATACAGAAGCTAAATACATAGCTTTTAATAAACTTGCTCAATCAGGTGATGAGATCAACCCTAAGAATTTCCAAGCTGCTGTAGATGAGGTTTATAATAAATGGTTTGATTCTAATGGAATGATTAGCAACGATGCTGTAGATTCAGCAACAAGTGAAATAGCATTAAATGCTGACTCACCTGTTGTAGAAGGTATGAACGAATTCATTAAACGATTCCCAGCTGCTAGAACATTCATTTGGTTCCCTAGAACTACTGCAAACGTTATAGATACGTTCGGTAAGTGGAGTCCTGCAGGTATATTATCCTCTGATTATCATAAGATGTGGGGAGCGTTTGGTAGGAAAAAGCTTAATGAATTCTCATTTGATGAGATTAAATCTATATTAGAAAGTAAGGGTAAACCTGTAGATGAATTTGCTCAAGAAACATTTGAAATGCTTCGCTATGAGACAAAAGGTAAAGCCGCTATAGGTAGTCTCTTTGTTACTGCAGCAGGTTTTGCAGCTATAAATGATAGGTGTACAGGTAATGGTCATTATGATAAATCTAGACAACGTATGAGAGTACGCAGCGGTTGGAAACCTAAGTCATGTAAAGTACCAGGTACTAATAAACAAGTTAGTTACGAATGGATGGGCCCAATAGGTGACTGGTTATCTTTAACTATTGATGTTGTGGATAACTTTGATAGTTTAAGCACAGCTGTACAAGAAGATTTATACAATAAACTTGCTTTTGTCTTAGGTTCTGCTATTACTAATAGATCAGTTCTATCTCAATTAGAACCTATGTATGATGTATTACAAGGTAATGGGGCTGCTGCTACTAGATTCCTAACTAACTTTGGTAATAACTTAGTACCTTTAGGTAGTTGGAGAAATGAGATAGGTAAGCTTATGTACCCTCAATTACGTGAAATCCGTTCTGAATTAAACGATGCTTTAAGAAATAGAAATGCTTGGTTAGATCTTGTTGATCCTTCACGTTCTTTATCTGCTGTAGTTGATCCTATAGATGGTAAAGAAATTGGTGGAGAGGACAATTGGTTCCTTAGAGTATGGAATAGAGGACCAGCTAAAATTACTAGCTTACCAAGTAAAGAACGTCAATTCCTTATTAATATTGAGTTCAATAGTAACCCTCAACTGCGACTCAGCCAAAGAGGAGCATTATTAGAAAATCAAGAGATAACAGCAATCAATACAAAAATGGGTCAACAAGGAGTATTGAAAAAAGAAATAAATAAAATAATGAAGCAAGCTGAGAAGCTTACTTATACTTCTCCTGATGGAACTGTATATACAGGATTTACTAATATTATACAGGCTCAACGTAGAGGTTTAATCCCTTCTGATATTTTAGATTCTAGTAAATATAGTAATATCTTTACTGAACTTAAGCAAGCTTATACAAAATCTAAACGTTTAGCAGAAGAGTCATTAGATGAACCAATGCTATCTGCAATAAGAGAACGTGAATATGCTTTATATGAACAGAATTTGAATCAGAAAAAAGGTGATATTAATCAAGTACTTCAAGACTCTGGTCTACAGGAAACACTTAACATGGCTAAATAATGGCATACGAAACAGAGAAGACCCATACTCAAACTACAACTGGTAACAGGGACTTCTCTGTTACCTTCCCTTTTATGACTACTGCTGATTTAAGGGTACAGTTAGGTGGAGTTACCAAGTCTCTAAATACTGACTATACAATAGTTCAATCGGGAGGTAGTACTGTTGTAAATTTCAACACAGCTCCTGCTGACAACACAACTATTCGTATCTTTAGAGATACAGATATTGATAATATCAAGACTACTTATGCAGCTGGTAGTTCGATTAGAGCTACAGACCTTAATGAGAACAATACTCAATTACTATATGCTGCACAAGAGTTTGGTACATTAAAAGAAGATAACTCTGTAGCTTTCTCTTTAGGAGATAAAGGAGATATACAGATTAACAGTTCATCTGATTGGGTCATTCAGAACAATGCTATTGAACAAGCTAACATGGCTGACAATAGTATTGGAAATAATGAGTTAATTGATGGTAGTATTACTGGAGGTAAGCTTGCTACCTTAGCAATCTCTACTGCTCAAATCGCAGCTACTGCAGTTAATGAATCTAAAATAGCAAATGATGCTGTAACAAATGATAAGATTGCAGATAATGCTGTCGATACACCTCAAATAGCTAACAATGCTGTAGAGCCTACTAAGATAGAACAAACAAACCAAGCAGGATATGGGTTTAATCCCCCAGGTGCTGTGATATGGTACGCTGGTACTTCAGCTCCTACAGGCTATTTAAAAGCTAATGGAGATAGTATACCAAATGGTAGTGGTACTGTACAAGGCGTAGCATCAGATTACTCTGGTTTATACGCTATAGTAGGTGCTAATTTACCTGACTTACGTGGTGAATTTATCAGAGCATTAGACGATGGCAGAGGTATAGATGGGTCTAGAGCTATACGCTCAGCTCAAGCTATGGCATTTGAAGCTCATACCCACACAGGTACAACAGGTACTGATGGTGCCCACATTCACTCAGGCGGTACAACCAATAGTCAAGGTTCTCATAGTCACACTTCAAACTTATATATAGGTGGAGATGATGATGATGGTGGAAACTATAGCCCTGCTGCTAGTGGACCAGGTGCAACAGATAGTTCTACCAGACCAACCACTGATACGCAAGGTAATCATAGTCATACTGTAACTGTAACAACTGACGATAGTGCTCACACCCACAATGTTTCTATTGCCTCAACAGGTGGAACTGAAACAAGACCAAGAAACGTGGCTCTTTTAGCCTGTATTAAATATTAATTATGGCTCATACACATAAACAAACTGAAATTTATCATACCGCGAATGGCTCCACCACTAGCTTTTCGTATCCATTTGAATATTACCAAAAGTCAGATGTTCATGTAACAGTGAACGGGACTCTAAAAACTCAAGGAACACATTATGATGTAACTGGTACGAATGTAGTCTTTAAAACTTCACCCACTGACTATACACCAGCTAATACTGAAGTCGTAAGAGTATATAGAGATACTGATGTAAATACATCCAAAGCCACCTTTGCTCCAGGATCTTCTATTAGAGCAACAGACTTAAATAATAATGAAACACAACTACTCTTCTCAGTACAAGAAGCAGTAGAACAAGAAATAGTAACAGCAGATATAAGAGATGGTCAGATTACATCAGCTAAAATAAAAGATGGTGCTGTAACTGCTACTCAAATTGGTGATAATGCACTAACCTATGCTAAGATACAAGATGTATCAGCTACCAATAGAGTACTAGGTAGAGATACATCTGGAGCTGGTGTTATAGAAGAGATTACACCTGCTAATCTCCGTACCATGATTAACGTGGAAGACGGATCTACAGGTGATCAAACGAATGATGAGATAAGACAAGCTGTAGGTAATGCATCAGATTCAAATATCTTTACTGATGCTGATCATACTAAATTAGATGGTATAGCTGCAGGCGCTGAAGTTAATGTCCAAGCTGATTGGAACTCTACTTCTGGTGACAATTTTATACTTAATAAACCTACAATACCAGAACTAATTGATGAAGATAATTTTTCTTCAGATAGTGCAACAAAGTCTCCTTCACAACAATCAGTAAAAGCTTATATTACAGCTACATCACAACCATTAGACGGAGAGTTAACAGAACTCGGTACAATGGATTCTGGTACAGCTTCTGCTTTAGCTGACTTAACAACAGCAGAGGTTCAACTATTAGATGGAGCTACTGTAACAACAGCAGAATTAAATATATTAGATGGAGTTACTGCAACAGCTGCAGAATTAAATTATGTTGATGGAGTTACTTCAAATGTACAGACACAAATAGATGGTAAACAACCGCTTGACGCAGATCTCACAACTCTTGCTGGCATGCCTAGTGCTACCGCTAGTATTCTTGCCAGTTCTACCGAGCTTACTTCGACTACTGCCGAGCTTAATCTCCTTGATGGTAAAAGCATTGTCACATCGGTTAGCGGAAGTTCTACTGATGTTCAGTTACCGACTGCAAAAGCCGTTAATGATCAAATAGTAAATACTTTATCTGATGTTGGTGGATTTGTACCTATTACCGATGAACTTAAATTCCCCAACACTAACCCTGATCCTAATAATGACGCTGGTACTATTGTTTCCATTGCAGACGCTGGTGGTATTGTCGTTAATGGTTCAGGCGTTAGTACAACTGGTAGAACTCTTGGTGGGTCTACTGTCACAATTAACGGGATTGACTCCTCCCTCAACAATACTACCATAGCAGCTGGTAAAGGTATGTTGGTACAGACAACTAGTACCTTAAATACCTATGATTACCATAGACTAATAGTAGATGAAGCTGGAGTAGCAACTGCTCAAACACTTGTTGATGACTTTAATAGTCGATATCAAGTAGCATCTAGCGCACCTTCTG
>VTLG01005600.1_pt1 | contig 10434 bp, 7 predicted proteins | sample 4694571 | NCBI WGS metagenome assembly VTLG01 (sample SAMN12604809, study PRJNA352737) | marine metagenome | biome: ENVO:00000447; feature: ENVO:00000209|ENVO:00000569|ENVO:01000036; material: ENVO:00002151; isolation source: viral sequences binned using virsorter ... | reverse complement strand
TAAGAATAGATAATATAGAATCTTTTGCATCTTGTACTTCTGCTTTTACAGCATCATTAATCGCATTATTTCTAGCTTTACCAGCTCCTAATGCTCTAAACTCGTCAGATAATATAAGTCTTGCTTTCTTTGTTTGGAATAACGCAGTTAGCATAGTATCAACTATCTGTTTAGCTGGACCATCTATGTCATCTATAGACACAAGATCCATTATTTCTCTACCAGCAATACCTGTATCTCTAAGTTGTTTAAGTAATGAGCCTACAACTAGATCTCCAACGACAACATTACGTGCTGTCCAGATCTCTTCGCCATCTATAACATCATTCACTTCAAATAACTTAGCCAGATACTCCATGTCAGTCATCTCAGAGGGATTTCTACCTTCTGTAATTTCTCTAAAACCCTTGATAGCATCTCTATATGTATCAAAAAGAGCCTGTCTGTTACCTTTTACAGCATCTAATTCAGCTTGAAACCTATCTGTACTCATCAATTTACGTAAGGTTTGCTCAACTATCTCATCAGTTGTACCACCTTCACGGGCTACACGCTCACGTTCTACAGGTGTAGTTACAGAACCAGTTGAGCCATCTTCAGATCCCCACTCGTTACGTGTACGACGTAGCTGTTCTCTAGCAGCTTGTGGTTCTACTTCTGATATATGTGCACCTTGATGTCTGTCAGCTATCGGAGCATTTTTATCTGCTCTAAATTCTGTTTCTCCTTTACGTAATTGTGCAAGACCAGCTTCTATTTGTTGCTTTTCTACACTGTTATTACGTGCTATAATCTGTTGTTTAACTTTACTACTACCTTTACCTAGTATCCAAAGTCCAGCGTCAAACGCAAGTCCTATACCCATACCTTCTACAATGTTTTTTATTTTCATTATAATAGGATGGTCGGTATCTTTGGTAGTCAAAGGTGTATCTGCCCAACCATAGTGTTTTGTTAATGAGCCTAGTGCGTTATGTCCGTCTGATGTTTTAGATACAGTATCGGACAAAGCACCAATACCAGCAGCTCTTGTTAAGCTACCAGCTTTGAGTAAGGCATTTGCACCACCGGCAAGCAAAGGTATACCTGTTACAGCTAGTCCTTTAGCAGCAGCAACAGTACCTAATGCCATTGTACCGAAGTGTACAGCACCTCTCATTAAATTACCCCACCATGTTTTAGTTACAATAGGATCACTGTAACTATTAAATGGTTGCCAATCTGGTTCATAAAAACCTTTTTCTTTTTTCTCCTGTGCCATTTCTCCGGAGAGTGCATCTATAGTACGCTCTGGAAATGTAGCAACAGAAGAAGCGGTATCTTGGAAACCGCCTGTTACCGCAGATTGCGCTTCTTTCGCAACTGCTTTTAAACCCCATCTGTCTGCGTCCCGTGGGTCCGCTTGTGCATCTAATGCTTTTTGTTCTTCATCATATTCAACTTGTTTTGCCTCAGCCGTAGCTTCGTTTTGTCTGGCTCTATCTGCAAACTCACCAACAAGTTGCCTAGCATCTTCAACAGCAGAAGGATCTAATTCAAATTCTTCCATAATTTAATTACATACTAGCATCCACGAGTGCCTTAGCAACTCCGGGAAGTAAATTTCCTAATTGATTCATAGGTGGTAAGACTCCGACAATATCATAGAATTGCTTTTCGTCTTGTGGGTCGATATTAACTAATCTTTTGAAGTATGGATTACCGTTTAATCCGTGACCCTTGTTTACTTTTTGTCTTAATCTACCTAACACAAAAGCTTTCTGTGTCTGTTCATCAAATGTATCTTGTAGATCAAATGGCATTGCTGCATCTACTAATACTTGAAGTAAGCCTTCTTTGGATATATTATACATACCAAAGCTGTCATAATCGTCAGCAGCAAGTTCTAAAACTTCGCCTATAGTGTGTTGTGATAAAGGTTTATCTAACTGTACAAACTTACCATTTTTAGTAATCGCATCAAATCCACCATTCTTCTTGTAAGCTGGATTAGTTATGTTTTCTAACATCCAGTCCATGTTAGTGGTAGTGAGTAGATTACGATATACTTTAGATGAAGTTGATTTATCTGTAAAATCTCTAGAGTCTTGTACATTTACATATGTACCTAGACCTTGTTTGATTCTTCCTGTAGATTCAAGTCGAGTTCTTGCAAACTCATGTGGATCTAGCTCAGGAAATAAATTAGATAATCCTCTGTAATATTCTGGTAATGATCCACGTTTAAAATCAGACTTCCAATACTTCTCTGCTGCATCAAGATAAGGCTCTTCGCCTGCCAGAGGTGCAGTACTAAATAGTAATTCTTTGTCAACTATTAATGCTGTATTCGCTATAGCAAAATCACTTGCAGCAGTACTATTATATTTATACTCTGGTAGTGTGTCGTAAGGTTTATCCTTACCTCTCATTTTATCAATGACGTACTCTTCAGCACCACGTTGTGCTTCAAGATCAGACTGATTTAAACCTTTTAATCTAGCAAATTCAATCTTATAATCTCGCATTGCATTACGCTCAATAGCTCTAAACTTAGGAGTCTGTGCTTTGCTAAGATCATTTTCAAATGTATATTGAGCTATATTAGATTTGATAAGTTTTTCACTTTCGTCTAAGATTGTTTCTGGTACACCATTTACAGCTCTGTTAACTAGTTTAGCAGCTTGTGCTTTTAGTGTAGGATTCTGTATTGTAGCTATATCATCTTCAGTTACAATACCACCTGTATCTGCAATGTGAGATAATCTTCTTAGCCTTTCTACTTCATCTTCGTAACCTACAGTATACGCTGTCTTAAGCTCTTCTGGATACTCAGTAGTTTTAAAAGTTTCTCTCCAGCTTCTAGCAGTATCTCTTACCCAGTCAAGATCTTTAACACCTTCGTGCATTTCTATGTGAGTAAACTTCCACTCTTCTTTCATTTTATTCTCAACTTCGTCAGCCTGTCGCTTCATCGCAAGATGTGATTCTGCAACAGCACCTCTAAGTCTTAAAGCTTCAAGTGGAAACTTCTTTTCATAAGACATCTCACTACCATCATTCCATGTAAGTTTGTGAGTAAGCAACCTTTCTACACTTTGCTGTGATATAAACTCTTCTTTAATACCTAATGCAATCGTATCTACCCACTCTTCTCGTGCAAATCGTAGTCCCTGTCCGGGATATATTTCTTCAAAATATGCAGCCCTTTGCCGTATAAAACCAGTATCACCAAAGTTAGCTTCAATAGATGCTGCTCCACCTGTTGATTCCCAGACCTTAATCATTCTGTTTTTACTATAAGCATCAGTAGCTATTTGATCTTGCTTAAGGGACCATTGTGAAAGTAAATTCTTTTCAGCAGTCCGCATTGAAGGTAGTAAATACTTTCTAACTTCTCTATCAGTTATATCAGGATTGTTACGATAAATTTCACCTAATACTAAACCTTGAGCAGTTAGATTCCACTCGTTAATATCATCAGGATTTACGATGTCACCATAACCTAATCCATTGGGTAGAATTAGACTATTCTTTGCCTTTGCTATTAATCCGGGCATCAGCAATGAATAACGATCTAGTATCTGTTTTGTATTTAATTCTTCAGTATCTATAGACGCAATAAGAGCATGGTTTTTTGCAAACTTAGGACCGTCATTAGCTACTAATTCTCCGGCTGCACCTTGTAACTCTACACTATACTCATTATTTATTGTCTCAGCTTGTGAGTCAAGCATGTCTGCTTCATAATCCTCACGAGCCTGTTTAATCATTTGAATATGATTTATGTCATTATCAAAGTTGATCTTGTTGTCTATAATCTGTTTAGCTTTTGGTAGAAAATTAATCAGCTTATTTAGATTATTCATTCTGCTTGTATGAGAAGCGTTGAATATATCTATTCTTTGCTGAAAGAAATCTTCTGCATCTTTGATGGATTTATCTATCTCTGCATTTTTTGCTTCGACTAAACCAACAGTAGCGTCTGTATCTAGGTAGTTAGTTGCACTAATGTTGGGTGGTGCATCATTAGATTGGTTAATTAGTTTTTGTAGAGTAGTCATTATACCTCCACCATATCTACATCAATTTTACTATAGTCTACAGTCAGAGTACCATCTTCTATACCTACAGCCATAGGATTGATCTTAGCAACCTCTTGTGCCATAGCTCCACGATAGCGTATAGGAGAACCTGTGTAGTTAAACTCCCATATGTTGTGACCCTGTGGTGAACTGCCTACATATTTAATATTTTCTTTCACTTTAACATCAGATTGAGCGATGATACCGGCTACACTTAAACCAAAGTTAAGGAATGTACTGAATCTATCACTAGGTGGCATCAGAACTGGAGCACCATATTCTGGCATAAATCCAAGTGTCTTACGATTCTTAGCATCCATGGACTGTTTCTTACGTAAGTTACCTTGGTAAGCTAACGCTTGATCTCGACCAAATTTATTTCGTACTTTATTTCTCAGCTGACCCTTAGCAAATAGCAGCTGCATCAATGCACCACTTCGCCGATAACTTCGAGATCTACCAGCTTGAGCAGACTTCTGTTTCTTGAAGTAGTTTTTCATTAATGATTCTGTTTGTTTCATGGCACTACCTCTAGCATATATAGCTTTAGAGTAAGCGTCACTTGTAGCTCGACTGAATCCTATGATATTATCATTTAAGGACTTCTTATATCCAGCTTCTCTGTTATGGTATTTGTTACCTTCAGATTTATATTTAAAATTTTTCTCTAGCCACTTCTGTTTGGCTTGAAACCTCATAGCGGCGTTAGCATCTGCGCACACGGCAAAACTCGATAAATGGTAAGTAATTAGGACCGTGTATAACTTGACGTATAAACTTGAATCCTAAAAATTTTAGCAGCCTGATGTGGGCTGTGTTTCTTTTGTCAACGATGTTCCAGAGGAGGGGCTCTTGACGGTTATCGACATACCGCTTCGCCTCTCTTACAAACAACCTCGGTTTTTCATAGATAACAGGAGTGCATAGCATCCATATATCTCCCTTTTGTCCAACGCCAGCCATACCAGCAGCCTTGCCGCTAGGTGACGTAAAATACACGCAGGGGACTGTATAAGCAGCTTGGAGAAGGTAGCGGATAGGTTCTACCCCCCAACCTTCTTCGAGCTCCCTACGGTCTTCTGGACGTAGGTTTGAGGCCACCTCGTAGGCAGCCTTAGTTGTAATTGGGTGTATATAATTAGACACGTTTATAATATTTGGGTGTAAATGATCCTTCCCATGACAAAGCTCTAAGTGTAGCTGGTGATGGGTGAGCTGATTTAACTATAAAATCTACGTTAGTATTTTTCTCATAGACTGGTACAGTTCGTATCACCTCTTCTACGTATGGTGCATCAGATGCTTCATACTCGTTATATTCTGGAGATTCATACACTTCTGTATAGTTAGGTTTACCTAATCTAACTAATGTAGTTTCGTATAATCCTACCTTTCCAAGATGTACTCGTAATCTGTGTAGTACAAGCATGCCGCTTACATCTGTGTTAGATTTTTCTCCCTGTATTTGTGTAGGATATATTGTAGGAAAGTCTACTTGGAAGTCATATAGATATCCTATGTAGAATGTACCTGTACTCCAATTACCGGGAAGTGTAAAGTCATCATTAGGGCTGTTACCTAGTAAAGTTGTTTCAGCATATCTTCCAACTCTAGTTGCACCACTATCAATGTCAATAACAACCAGTTTATTATTAGGTGACGTAACGTCTGGTATCCAGTTAGCTTTATTTGTAAATGTTGTTAAGTTTGTACTTGAGTTGTATGTTCCAGCTGCAAGCGTTGTATAGTTATCTAGGTGTATGAGATAATCCACACTATCTTGTGTAATACTGATATCGTCATCATCTTCTACAAGACTTAATGTTTGTAAGAAATGGTTTTCATCTAAGAAAAAATAGTCATCATTAATTATAAAATGATATAGTAATCCTTTATTAAATGTCCACTTAAACCATGCTTGTTGCTGACGTTTTTCACCTATGTTAAAATATCTAAATCCAAGAACATCACGGCTAGCAGTTTTACCAAATAGTATCATAGAGTTTTCTCTAGAGTTTGTAAGTAAGTCTATATCTTTTTTTAATAAAGTAGGGACAATCTTACTTGGTTCTACTACGTCAGGTTCACCTTCTCTTCGTATGTTAGCTACTTCATTAAATCGACTAAACTTACCTGAGCTATCAACATAGCCTACAGTTACACCTAGCGATATAGGAGGTACGTCTTTGTTATAATTATATGTAGAAATACTACGCAGCTTTGCAGTTTCTGGGTTTAGAATCTCAGCATCAGATGATAGCAAAAACTGTTGGTTTGTACTAAATACCATTAGACCGCTGTTTACTTCTATACCATCAAATAAATCAGATGGAAATGTAGAAGCACAGGCTATATCAATAGCATCGTTTGCACCAACTGCTAATGCAGATTCAGCAAAAAAGTCAGGCTCTGCAAAACTACCGGGTCTTGTTAGTACAACATTTTCGCCTGCTAAAAAAGCTAATCTATTTCTAAAAAAGATAACTTTGTTAATACGCTTACCAACAAATGATGGCATTGGGTTAGTTGTCTCGTCACCTACACCTCTATCAGCATATGTATACTGCTTGATAGTAAAAGTTGCAACTTCTGTATTAGTGTTTTGGTTAGCTATAGCAGTTCTTTGTATAACTAAAGGCATGTTTGTTAAGCTTTTAGGTATATCCGGTTTAGCACATTCTACCCACGATCCAGCACCATCTAAGTTATCGTTACCTTCAAATCGTAAGTAGTAGTCATCTTCATCAGATATTCTAGCGTTAGACACTTTAACAATATACCCATGCCTACATTGTACGGGCAATCGTGATACATCGTTGACACTTTTCTGAAAGACTCGCATAATGTCGTCTTCCATGACTTCGATAGTAAACGGATTTGCACTAGATATATAAAGACCAGTACCTATAACTTTAGAGGTAATTCCTGATATAGCATTAACTTTAGTTTGCATACCACCTAAAATAGACTCTGCTGTTACAGCTGTATCTGCATCAAAAGGTGTAGGTGAGGGACGTATCAAGCCATCGTTTTGCGAAGCAACTGTAGATTTAACTTGTGTTTCTTCAGTTTCGACAACGGTTACATCTATATAAGCTTGATTACCTGTAGTATCTCCTACACCAGCTGCTTGAGTAGCATGTTCTGGAAGAATCCGTACGACATCTCCAACGTCCCAACCTTCACCACCGTGTAGTAGTACAAGTTCTAGACTATAAGTGCATCTATAGTTCTGTCCATCAGCTCCGTTTTCTTGCCTATCATAAGCAGGGCTAATACCTTGCTGTCCTAATGCAGTGGCTCTGAATACTAAATTATCTTTACCTGATGTTAATGTAGTACCGCTACTATTTTTAATATATTGTATATTATCTGTTGCAGAATAACTACTTTTAGCTGTTGCTACATATACCTCTGTACCGATACCGGGACAAGAGCCTGTACCATCAGTTTCATCAAAATTATTACCTGTAATTTTTATTTTAGTAGCTCTTTTAACTGTTGATAAGTTACCTGTAGAACTACTATCATAAATATTTACAGCATACTGTCTACCATTTTCTGTTCGTGTAAGCTCTACAAATGCACAATGTTCTTCACCAGAAGGTCTACCATCTGTTGTACCAGTAGTACCTACTAATGTGTTAGCATTACCAGTATCTCTATTACTTACAAATGTTGTATCATTAATAGATAGAAATTGTATATCTTCTGAGTTATTTGTTGCTAAGTAATTTGTAATTGCTGTCTGTCCACCTGTGCCATAGACAACTGTCTGTTCAACACCAGCATTACGACCACTAGCTTTCCATACTCTTAGTTGACCGTTAGGTGCTACTTGTCCTATGTAAGATCCTTCATTATCATCACGATAGTAATGAAAGTAAGACCCACCACTCTGTACGTTAGGTAGTTTAGCTGTACCTACACGTCTTGCACCGGGTCTCTTAAACAAACCTTTTGTTATATCTGGTACAGCGTTGATAGCATTTTTAACTTGTCCGGGAAATTTTAAGTGGTCTGGCTGTTCTGATATACCAGCTGAGTATGACGGTACAGTTTGTCTAATATTTGCCATTATCTAACTAAGTTCCTCCATGGTTCGTAAGCTGTGTAAATAGTATCCTCTGGTAATCCGAACATGTTATGATTACCTTGGTTACATTCGTACTCCATAATAGCTGCTCTTGCTTGCTGCTCTTGTACACCTAGTAACTGGACTAATCCGGGATTAGAAACTAATTGTACAGCTGCCTGCCTTGCTGCTCTGTAAGTAATAAATCTTCTGAACACTGGTGGTACATCTTCAAAATTGTATAGTTTTACAACGTCTAATGTTATCTCACTTATGTCAGAGAAATCATCAGTATGGTCAAGCTTATCATAAAGAAAACCACCTCTTCTAACGACGTCGTACTTTCTTGATTTCCACCCATCTGATACATCTAGTTGTAATACATCTGCTCCAATAGCAATCTTACCATTTGCATCAGGATAATAGTGGGAGTGTTTTTCTGTGTTAAAATGCCAACCTTCAGCTTGTACATCTACGTTAGCATCTTTGAGTAAATTATATATAAATTGTATTTCTGGGTTAGCGTTAACGATAACACCATTCGCATCTTTTAACTGTGATATTGGGGATTGACCGATAGCTCCCAGTATTGAGTTAACTGCGGATAGTTCGGTATCGAGATCAATAGTTGTGGAAGCCATAATAAAAAAAAGGGGGACACGAAGTCCCCGTATAAAAAATAAAAAATTAGCCGTTTGCAGGGTATGTAGTACCAAATGCAGCGTTGCCAGTAGAACCAGCGTCAGCTCCAGCAAGTAATTCAACACAAGCAGCAGGGTTTAGGAAGTCTGCACCCATAGCTAGTCTTCCAAGGATTACGTCACCTTGGTAAACAACTGAGATGTCTCCACTTGTTATCTGAACCTGTGGTCCGATAGCTTCTACAACACCAGCAGCTTCTCTTTGGAAGATAAGTCCGCAGCTGTTAGCGAAGTCAGAGTGGTTACCATAGTTGTTTTCTACTCCGGTTACAGAAGCTCTAGCGTCTTCCATTCCGTTAGCAGTTGTAGTGTCGCCGATAAAGCTACCTACGTTTCCGGGGCTTGTTACACCGGGGTTTGTTGCAGATGCAGAACCGTAGATTGTACCGTAGTTTCCGAAGAAAGGTATGTTCATTGACTTGTAGATCTTGATGCCTGCAATCTCAATGATGCCTTGTCCAGTTTGTAATGCAGTACCTTGAGCATCTCTGTTGATTAGAGAGTTTGAGTCAACGTTCTGTATTAGTTCATAGTACTGTCTTGGGTTTAGTACAGCAACACGTCCGTCAGAGCTTACTCCTTTTTCGTCAAGAGCAGCAGCAGCGTCGTAGAAACCGTTGATTAGACAGGTAGCATCATAAGCAGCAGTAGCGTTTGTTACACCACTTCTGGTTAATCTAACCTGTGTTCCACCGGGCTCGACAAAGCCTGACTTAGATATTGGTGAAGCTTGACGTGCTCCCTTCGCAATTTGACGGAAGATAAGTCTGTCGTACTTCTCAGCAAGAGCGTATCCAATCTTCTTGGAGATCTCTCCTCTTAGGTCGTAGTGAGATAGTGTCTCGTCTAGCTCGTAGACAAATGCACTTGAGATTAATAGGTCATCGCAAGTAATTGTCTTCTCAGCTACTGGAGGTGCACCATCGTCGTTACCTAGTATGCTGTTACCGGGTGTATGATACTCGGCTTTTGTGCGTCCAGTGTAGATGAACTGAAGTGACTTACCATTCTTTAGAGTTCTCTTCATTACAAGATCTCTAGCGATTGTATTATTCTGGAAGCCTTTGAACATCTCTCCACTGAACAACTTTAAATAAAGTGCTCGTTGGTTACCGGCACTGTTTAACTGGCCGGGACGAGTAAGTTGTGCCTGTGTCCCAGCGGCGTTAGTATAATCGGTTTGTTGTGCCATTGATATGGATTATAAAAATTGATATTGCTTAGTACTAATGTTTTCTCGAGATTGTGTAGGTCTATCCCTACCGTCTAGACGGCTAAAGGTATCCTCCGTAGAGGGCAAAAGCCAATAGCAGGGGAGTCCGACTCTGAGGTGCTCCCCGTGCAGTTAGTAAGAAGGAGTCTCTAGTTGAGCATCTTCTTTCTTTTCTTCAGTTTTTTTAGGTTCGGATTCTGGTGCAAATCTAACAGGATGTGCTCTGCCAAAACCTCCACCATTACTTTGTTGTGCCATTACTTAACGAATTTAGTATATGTAACACCACGGTAAACGTAAGTTACTGTCATAGCTTCCTCCGATACCAAGTCCCCGTTCCATGACTTGATTGCATGCGTCGCAGATGCGATGAACGGACGT
>VTLG01003317.1_pt1 | contig 10435 bp, 7 predicted proteins | sample 4694571 | NCBI WGS metagenome assembly VTLG01 (sample SAMN12604809, study PRJNA352737) | marine metagenome | biome: ENVO:00000447; feature: ENVO:00000209|ENVO:00000569|ENVO:01000036; material: ENVO:00002151; isolation source: viral sequences binned using virsorter ... | reverse complement strand
GAAAGCACTCCATAACTATTAAATCTGTTTGTAATATCTCCTTGTTGACTTATTCTTAATTGAAGTTCTCCTAATGCAACACCAGAAGCGTTAAAAGCTTGTGTCCAAACTTCAAACGCACTGCTAGTACTGGGTGCGTGTAAATACATTGTTGAGCCATCAAAATGTATTCCAGCCCTATTTCCATTAGGTGCTTGAATACTAGTACTACTTGTATGAAATCCTGTAAAATAATTTACTAAAGTTCCAGCAGAATTAGTTATCATCAGATCGTGTTGTGTTCCAGCAGTATTGGTAACAGGCTTTAACTTCATTTTTGTAACGCCGTCGTCCATAAATTCAAGAGTATTAGCGTCAAGCCTTGAATTATAAATTGCAAAATTTCCATGGTTTGATTTCAGATGTATACCTGCTGGGTTTGATGATGTATTTAGAATTTCTAAATTTGCCCCCTCAGTTGCCGCAGCACTGGTAATTCTTACGACACCATCTGAAGTTATTCTTAACCTTTCAGCAGCACCAACTCCTTGTTTATGTGTTTCAAAAAATAAATCTTGGCTATGTCCACCACTTTCCGCAACATTAGAAGAACAAATGGCAGCACCACCAGTTGAGGGAAGACTGTAAGCACCTGACCCTTGTAAAAAATAAATTCTTCTTGTTTCACCAGCCTCAACTCTATGCTTTAAGTCACCTCCATCAACAACCATAGCGGCAGCTGTGTCAGAAGTATCTGCTTTATTAAGAAAAAATGTTCCAGTTGGTGAAAACCTAGCCTTTTCAACACCACCAATTACAAAAGCAAAAGCTCTAGCAGTTCCAGAAGCACCTGTAACAGTTCCTACCCTTCCATGACTACTTCCAACAAAATCTAAAATTGAACTTTCATCACCAGCATTAAAATTAGAAGAAGACGTTGTTGATCTAATAGCACCACCAACCTCAAGTTTATCTGCATTTGATGCATGCCCAATACCTACAGAACCAGTATTACCAATGCTAATACCTGCGACATCACTATCTGCTGCAATAGTTAAATAGCCTCGATTGTCTTGACGATCATAACCAATGACTAAAGTATTATTATCGACCGAAGCCATATTATCACCAATATATATTTGAGGGTCAGCATTTTGACACTCAAAACTAGCAACCACCTGTGTATCATTTCTTACATTTAATTTTGCTGAATTTCTTACAGTGTCAGTTCCTAACGCTATATCTCCATCTTGGTTGATAAAAAGTCTTTGACTGCCAGCAGTAGTTACACCAATAACATTTTCAGCTAATCTATAAAAACCAGTGTCTGTATCTCCAGCAAAACATATTGATGGTACAGCAGGGTTAGTACTTGCTAAAGCTAAAAACTGACCTGTCATTTCAGTACCAGCACCGCCTGATTTTTTAAGCAGTCCTAAATTAGTTTGATCTAAGTCACCAATTTCAAAAAATGTTGCACTAGCACCAGCATCTGCACCAGAAGTTGATCTAATTTTTAATTTGTCATTTTGTGTATCTGCAAAAAGTTGACATTGGGCTGTTGTCCCTAAATTATTTTGTGAGCCAGCATTTAAGGTCTGAACCGCTGCAAATACCGCATTTAGGTCACTTCTTACGCTTGCGCCTGATGCATTTGCAATATTATAGTCTGCAACTTGAGCCATCTAAAAAATACTTTTCTCCATATTACACCCCTTTACCATAACCAACAGCTTGAAATGTAAACTTTCTATCAACAAAATTTGAACCATTTTTTATATTTAAAGTAAATCCTGTACCAGAAACATTAGTTAAAGTAAAAAAATCACCAGCGATTGCATCTTGAATAGTAATTCCTATTGATGGTAAAAAAGCATCAGTTGACCCACCTAATTGACTTGTGCCAGTAAAAAATGGAGTCCCAAACACAATATTTTTTGCTGCTGTACCAGATTGTTGTGGTGCTGTTGATGTATTACCACCCCCTGTTTGATATTTTCTTTCCGATCTTGTCTCAAATTGAGCAGTATATCCCGCTTGTTGCACATTCATATTTTGTGCAGAATTAGTTGTTTCAAGAATAATTTTAAACTTAAATCCTCTTCCTTTAAATGTTCCATTTGCAAAATTGTTAAAAGTTTTATTTGCAAAATCTGATGCTTGATATGTTGATCCGTTACTTGGTGCAGTATTTGTTGATGCAACTTGGATTTGGCAGTTTGCCTCATCAGCTGCAATGCCGTCAAAATTATTATCTGTTGCATAATTATCCCAGCCCCCGTCAGGTGGGCCACCATCTTCAGGTGGGTCATTTGGAATTATTGTTTCTATGTCTTGACCAATAATAAAACCAACAGACCTAATAACTCTTTTTAATTCAAGCGAAAATACTGCTCCTAAATCAAGAATGCTGGCAAAATTGTATTCACCTCTTTTACCTCTATCAATAGTTACGTTTCCAGTTGTCTCTGGTAGTATTCCTTGATCTGCAACAACAGTTAATGTGCTTGTTGTTGGTACTGTAGCAATAATAAATTCACCACTTCGAGCCTTACCACCAGCAAATCTAATTGGCAAAAGTTCACCGACACTAATTCCATGTGCTTGTGCATTACCGCTTGCATCTTTTGTTGTAATGGTAATAATTTTATTTGTTTGGCTGTATGTACCTGTTTTAACAACTGATGGATCTGTAAGTTGTAATGCACTTGTGGTATTACTAAATGTTGTATTTAGATCAAGGCCAGCAAATGGTGGCGTGTCAAGATCCTCTCGATCTTCTAAAATTACTTGTGCATCTATAGTATCAGGCAAATCTTGTATTACACTTGCCTCTCCCTCACTAAAATTTCCTTGATCGTCCTGAAATTTTAAAATGTACTCTCCTTCTAAAGATGCAACCACCACATCTGTACTATTACCAGCCAACGCAGTAACAAGATCAACTGAATTTTGAAATGTTCCAGAACCATCTGTAACATTAGAATGCCTGACATATACTCGACCGCCATGCAAAACATCTGGGTCAACAGCCCTTGACCATCTTAATCGAACTAATTTATTATTTATTGGTTCAAGAGTTAGATTTTTTACATCTGCTGGTGGTTGTGTTTTACCAACAGCATTAAAAGTAAGATTTGATGAAGTTGCAGATAATTTTAAAGCTGCATTATATGAAAAAACTTTAAATTCATATTTTCCAGCCTCCGTACCAATAAGTTCAAAATCAGGTCTTAATACAGTTTGACTTACCCAGTTTGTATTTTCAAATCTATATTGAACAAGATATTGACTTACACCTGTAACAGGGCGCCATGCAAGTAATAATTTAGTTACAGCAAGTGCATTTATCACTACCAACATTTCTTTTTCTTCACCAAATCCATTAACTACTTTTAGATCAGATGGTGGTTCTACAGGTGCATTTAAAAGAGATATTCTTCTCTCAGGAAGCGCAATATCTTTTTCAATATTGTCATATTTACCTGCAACAAAAGTTAGTGCTGTAATTGCATAGTTTATCCCGTCTTGTTCTTCAATAGATATAACTCTGAAAGTTTGCGGTTCTTGCCCTACTCCATCACTTTCTAATAACCAAATTGAATTTGGATTTGGCGCAACACTAAAAGCACCTCCACTACTAATATTTATATTACTACCAGAAACACTACAATCTTTTTGCTCAACTGTACCATTTGGCATCATTACACTAACTTTTTGATTTGCTCCAGTGAAAGTATCTAAACCTTGAGTATCATCAACAGTTATTTGGGTTGTTGTTGCAGAGGCTATTCTTCCCGATCTTCTCGCACCTTGCCTAACAGGATCAGTAATTGAAATTACAGAACCAACTCTCAAAATTGAGCCAGCATCTATTGATGTCGTAAAACTTACAATCTCACTTTCGTTTTGTTCACTAAAAAGAATTGCTTTTCCCAAACGCTGCGCTTGACCACGACTTGTGCAAGCAAATGCTTTAACATCTTTTTTTACAATCCCACCTAGATTTGCTGTTGCGTCAGTATCTTCAAAAATTTCAAAGTCTACTTCTCTGCTATCCATGTTGAAATAGCTTACAGAAATTAAAGAATGTCTTTGTTTTAAACTGCTACCAGAATAAGAAAACCCATTCTCACCTACGTTTGCAAGACTGAAAAGATAGCTTGAATCTGTCGGTGCATCTCTTGATAGAGTTATTGAGCCTTCTGACCAAATTGGAAAACACCTCATTACACCAGCTAACTCATTGATTAGTTCGTATGCTTCCATTGGGCTTTGTATATTAACATTGCAACTAAATCTAGGTTCTTTTACGTTTTCCTCAAAACCATTATCAATTAATTCACTTGCATACCTACTAGCTGCAACATAGCTATACAAGTCTATGTTTTCATAAATTTTTGAATCTGATGATTGATCGGGTGAAATTTCTGTACCAAAACCATATCTTTGATTTGTTAGCAAGTCTAGTAATACCATACTTGGATCGCTGCACCATGTAGCAGCTGCCATAGTGCCTTGAAAAATATAGCCATCTGGGTAATGTATAAATCCAAAACTACTAACAGGGCCTAATCCTAATTCAGTTGCCTTTGCTTGGTTTGCAACAACTTGTGGAGTCCCTGTGCTATTTGCTGCTGGTATTCGGATTTTTATGCCACGAATACGAAAAGCTCTTTTTGGTACGGAGCTGAATTGTTCAGAATCAAGTCTCAAATGCGTGTATGCACTATTCAAATATCTTTCCTTAGTATCAAAAATTTGTGTAAAACTTCTAAAACTAAATTCATCTACTAATTGTGAAGTTTGACTATCTTTTGTATTTCTTACAACTTTTATATTGACAGGAAAAGCACCAGTAATATTTATACGATATTCTTTGTCATATCTATCAGCAGTTCTTCCTGTAATAATATCACTAATAACATCTGTAAAACCACCATTATTGTATTCCACCTGTATTGTCAAATGCACTGAAGAACCTAATAAATCCCCAGTGTCAGTTGCTTTTTGAAGTTGAGCAAATGAAATAGTAACTTTAATTGCATCTGGATTTGGAAGCGGACTTCTATCAGCTATCTCGCGGGTAACTGCATTTCCACCAGCTTGACCTGACGCCAAAGTTCCTAAAGGGTTTCTAGGAATAACATCTACAATAGTTTCTATCTGACTACTTACAATCCCAGCGATATGTTGTTGATTTGATTCACCAAATCTAGGAGTAAACTCTACATTGCTGAAATTAAAAAATGACGCCTCTGGATTTGTATTATCGGCTTTGTCTTGTAGTATAGGAGTATTATCTAAAAATATATCCTTTAAAGCTGCATTGTTGTAGGCTGTAGACCCTTTTGTAAGACCTAATTTAGAGGGAGTCGCAAAACCTTCAATTTCACCTTCAGACAATAAATCTTGAATACTGGCAAACTGTCTACTGTTTAAAGTATCAGGCGCACGAGTAGGGTTTGGTGGTGCGGGTGGTGGGCCACCTGATCCTCTGATTATTTTTTTATCTGTCATGCTGATACCTGATTCGTGTCAATACCTGCTGAAATTACTACTGAACCAGTCATAATCTCTCCGTAAACAATAGGGTGACTTGTCCCTGCTCTTGATGTATTTTGTATTCCAGAAAAACTAAATGATATGCGTGGATCTTCTTCATTACTAAAATCATTTAATCGTGGTTGCGGAAATAACATTTCACTTGTTCCTTGTAGCACTAAAGATGCACCTATACCAAAAAAAGCTTTAGCACCTGCACCAGCAGCGGCAAAACCTCCCGCACCTGATCCAAAAGCAACTGCTTTACCTGCAAAAGCACCGAAAGCTCCCATTGATATACCTATCAAAGCTGCTCCTAATAAAAACTTACCAGCACCACCAGAACCAGTTATGACAGGAACAATTTTTATATCAGCATTACCTGTCGGGTGATGTATTTCGTTTTTATCTATTTCATTATTATCAACTAATACTTTGTAAAATCTTTGATTCATGTGTGATTCCAACTTTGGAAAATTTGTAATCAAAAAGCGAATAGCATCAGCGGTAGAATTTATTACAGCTTCAAGTTCTTTATGGCCTACAAATTCGGCTAATTCTCCATAAAGTTTAACTTTTCTGAACATAGCGATACTTTTTACCAGTACATTTTAACAGCCATTCAGAATATGGCTCTCTACAAGATAGTCTACCTGCTAAATGATGTAAAACCATATCTCCAAGAAAAATGCCAACATGATTGAGTGTAGGGTGCATTATTGACATTAATAACACATCACCTTTTTTTAATACTTCATCAGGTCTTAATTCTCTGAAACCTGTCTGGCAAGCATAATCTTCAAACAAAGGATTATCTAAAAATTCTTGTGGAGTCATAGTTCTTGGATAATCTTTTAAAGTTATTTTTCTTTCTTGTTTATACCAGTCAACAACTAAACTCCAACAATCAGTAATACCCCAAACCCACGGCCTTCCAAGAAGTTCTGGTTCATAGCCCTCTGGAATACATTTGCCCCATTTTTCTGTTTTAGGATTAACAATGTACCAAGGCAGTTTTGAATGTTCACAACTAATTCTGTCGGCCTGACTTGGAATCGGTGGAGTTATAGGGTGACTATGAACAACGCCAATGATATCTCCAAGATCATCAGCTTTTACATAATCTGTTGGGTTTAATACAAACTCATGATGACTTGAGACTGCTAAATTCTGACAAGGATAATATTTTTGTTTGCCTTTAATGTTTAGTAAAAGTCCTACAGATTCTTTAGGATCTTGGTCTTTTGCATGAGCCAATGCGTCATCTTTCCAATTCATTGCTGAAATGTACCAATACTAGGAAATATTGATCGTGTGCATTGACGTTTTGGCGCGCGAATCCCAGCCATATCTAAAGAACCTGCAAGCTCAAATTCAACTACATCTCTATTCTCTGATGCTTTTCTATCTATAGTATAAATTTGCCTCCTAAACTCTACTGTACTGTCTGGTGTACCTAGTGGGTTAGTGCCTCCAGCAAAGTTTGCAGCGTCTATAAATTTTGCAAAAGTTCTTATTCTTGTAAACTTGGCACCTGTAAGATCGTTGCCAGCGGTAATTTTGTTTACTGCTAAAAGTATTGCAGAAACGAAAGATGTGGCATTACTTACTATTAACTTAGGTCTTGGTATTTTTCCACGTTCATATGCAAATCCAGTAGCTTCAACTGGTAATCGTTGGTAAGCATTTCCAGCCCAGATTATTTCACCATTTGCGTTAAGGTTTGACCCCGCATGAAATCTGTATATTGTGCTTGAATCGTGTAATGCTGGAACTAGCTGTAAGGTAAACAATTCAATAATTGCAGATGGATTTATGGGTTGTAGATCACTGAAAACAGCACTAAAAGAAACATATCGAACATTATTATCGTACACTGTTTGATTAATAGTAGTTGGCCAATTTGGTTCACTACTTCCTGTTGTTCCAGCAACAGTTACTTTAAAAAATAAACCAGCAACCCTATTACTTTCTGTTGGGGCAACAATAGTATTCAAGGACAAACTAGCACTGGCAGACCATACAGTTGTAGTCATTACGCCTCAAATACCTCTCGAAAAGTTGCTTGTATTGTAGCTCTGTTTAAATATGGTATTGATTTGCTCCATGACTCACAAACGAATTTTGATGAACTTGACTCACCTGTTGGCTGGTAATCAAAACTTTCAAAATTAAGTTTAGCTCTAGCGTCAAAAAAATCTTCTATTTTAACTGCATCTGCTTGAGATACCTCAAAAGTTAAATTAAAAACTTTTGGATTTTGATGTTCTGCTATGCCAAAAAGTATCCGTTGTTCAAAACCATCAGCAAATCTTATAGTTCTTATATTTGGTGCAGACCTTTTTAATTGTCCATAAGTTGGAGTGGTGCCACCTGCGGTAGTTCCAACAGTAAGATCGTCAAAAGTAGCCATTAAGCAAGTAAACCTCCAGCTCTTTTTTGCTCTATTATTTCAGATTGTACCGCAGCGGCAATAACCCGACCAAGTTCACGACTTCTATCTTTATCTCCTTCAACAGATGTTCCCGAAGCATCAACATTTACAACAACATTATTTGTAGAACTACCCATCATATTATTTGGAATAATAGTGCCAGCAGTAGAGGGGACAAAAATTTCAGGGCCTTTTTCTCCAACTATTGAGGGTTTGCCTACTGGTGGTCTACCTCCATTTGCAAAACCAGTTAAATTTGAAAAAATTCCTAGACTTGTGCTTTTGAGAGCTGTGTTTATACCAAGTCTAAGCAAATCACTGGCAATTCCCTGAAGTATTGATCTTGCTGCATCTCCTAAAGATTTTGTTTGCAAAATAGCATCATGCAAAGCATCAGAAATACCTTTTCCTATATCATCACCAATTTTTACAAAAGCTTCACTAATTTTTTTTGTATCTTTTTCTATTTCTTCAGTAGCATTTTCGGTTTCTTTTAAGACTTTAAGACGTTCTTTTAGTTTTGTTATTGATTCTTCTATTTTTGCTATAGCTTCGCGTCTAAAATTACCACCTCTTTTTTGTGCTTCCAAAACCTCTTTTCTAGCTTCTAATGTCTCTAAAGCAGCTTTTATTTCAGCCTCTCCACCTTCTTTTACTAAATCATTCAGTTTTTTTCGCTGTTTTATTTGTTTTACTATTGCAGTCGTCACAGCTCCTATCGCTGTTGCTAGAGCAACAAAAGGCAAAGCGTTTAATGCGGCAGCAAGAATAACAGCACCTCCTCCAGCAGCTACAAAACCAGCTTTGGCGGCAATCAGGGCAACAGCAGCACCTTTAGCAGCAAGAGCTATTCCAGAAAATATTAATGCAGTTTGACCAATAGGCGAATTTACAAAATCAGTGGCAGCTTCAGTAATTTCTGTAAGTGCTTTTACTACTGGTATCACAACAGGCATCAAAGATTCACCAAAGGCCCTGCTAAGGTTTTCTGTTTCATTTGATAAATTTTTAAAAACTTGAGTTGGGTCGTTTTCTAATAATTGCTGTAGGAACTCAGAACCCTCATCACCAACTCTTTTTAATGCTCTAAGAACAACATCACTTCTTAATTTACCTTGTGCAGCAAACTCTTTGAGTTTTCCAATACTAACACCAAGTTCTTCAGCAATAGGAGCAAGAACTGTTGGAACTTGTTCTGAAACACTTCTAAATTCATCACCAGCCAGCCTTCCTGAGCCAAGAGCTTGTGCTAATTGTCTGAAAGCATTAGATGATTCCATTGCAGATGCACCAGCTAATTTAGCAGCCGTATTAAATCCAAAAAATACAGTTTTTATATCTTCAACTGACGAGCCAAGTGGAGCTAATCTAGCTGTTATGTTTGTAACACCTTCAAGAGCCTCAGTTGCACTTAATCCAAAAGTTTTTTGTGCATCACTAGCAATTTTTTGTGATTGTGCGAAATCTTCACTGCTTTTTGTAAGTAATTTTAATCTTACATTTAACTTTTCAAAATTTGCTGCTGTTCTTACCGCCTGAGTACCTACAACAGCTATTCCTGTTGCAGCAATAATATTTCTAAGACTATTAAATGAATTTTGTAATTGATTTGTTTTTTGCTGAACACCATTTAATGCTCTTGTCGCACCACTAGCATCAACTCTTAATCTAACAACTGCCTCTGCCACAAATTTTCAAAACCTTTAACTATATATTACCTTGAATTGTGTTTTTGTCGTTGCAAGGCTCTTTTTTGTTGTTCATGTTTGTTTTCATAATATGCCACCCAAAGAATTAATTCTTCTTCAGTAATAGATTTTCTTAATTCTTGTAGTGTCTTACCTAATTCTGTTGCTAGAAAAAACTCAAAATTTAACCAATTATCTCTTTTTATTACTTTTTTGCTGTATCAAGCTCAAGCTTAATATCCATCATAAACAATTCTAAATCATTTAAAACACTTTCTGGCAAAAACCTCTTAAGACTTTCTGCGTCAGCAGATGCAAAAGCTTTTGTTCCATCTTCATTTTCTGCAAGTTGACAAAGAATCCTTGTTGATATGGCTAAAGCATCATCAGAACCAGCCGCAGTTTGAGCCTGAATCCTATCGTGTCTTGTAAGTGGCGGGAAATATAATACTTTTAACAATTCACCATTTGGCTTTTTCAGTTCAAATTTTCTTCTTACTGTCATAACATCACTAAAAGCTTCAGTGATGAGATCTACGTTTCTTTTTGTTGTCATGAGTTAGTTGCGAAGTACTCTTGTTAATTTACTATATAGCTGAAGTAATGGCACCACTTGTTATAAATGTGATATTTACCTCTTGAATCTCACCAAGAGTTGCTCCATAATCAGCGTTTGTAACAATTCCAGAGAATCCAATTTTTTTAGCTGATTGTGCAGAGTCTGGGAAAAGTTCAAACAAGGCATCTGCTTGATCGCCTGTTATAAGCACATCATCAATGAATGCTTGAT
>VTLG01001591.1_pt1 | contig 10435 bp, 15 predicted proteins | sample 4694571 | NCBI WGS metagenome assembly VTLG01 (sample SAMN12604809, study PRJNA352737) | marine metagenome | biome: ENVO:00000447; feature: ENVO:00000209|ENVO:00000569|ENVO:01000036; material: ENVO:00002151; isolation source: viral sequences binned using virsorter ... | reverse complement strand
GGAAAACTTTGCCGCCCCTTTGATTCCTCGAACGGTGCCGCTGAGAAAACCAGCTTCTGCCTCTTCGGGCGTAGCCAGCAGCCCTCCCGCCGCTAGAGCAGGGGCTGTGCGAACCGCCCTTGAGAGGATTCCCACCTACTTCTTCCCTCGTTTTTTCGAGGGCGAACGGGTTTTCTTCGCTGCCGATTCGTCCCGCTCCATAATGACGGCAAGCTCGGCTGCCGCTTCACGGAGTCCTTGAGGGCCATTTTTAAAAGGCATTGACGCTCCGCCTGGAGTTTTATAACCACGCGAGTTTAGAAGCTATTGAAGCGAGGTCTGGGGCGCTTGCCCCTTCGTGTCAGACGACCGAGAGGCCGCGTTTGAGCGGCGTGTTCCAATTCATAGTGGACGTGCGGCCCCGTTGCATGGTGATCGCGTCCACTGCGAAGGTGAGGGCCAGCGCGTCAGCGCGGTCAGGGCTGGCAAGACCTCGCTTTCGCATGTCGTCTTTGCTCTCCAGTTGCAGCTTGCCACTGCTGGTGAACTTGTACTTGGGGCTGACCAGTTCGGCCAGCAACAGGTCATCTTTGGGCATTTGGCAGTCGCGGAGTTCCAGCCAGGCTTTGATTTGCCACCACAGTTCAGCCCGCAGGTTCAAGTACGTGCCTTTGGTGGACGGACTCTCGGCGGTGTTAATGCCGATGGCCGGGAGACCGAGTTCGATCAGTCGATCCACTACCCCACCTCCCACACCGATAGAGTCCACGCAGATTTGGCTGGGCTGCGTGCGGGGAAGTTGGGACTCATACTCGGCCACAATGGCTCCCGTGAGCTGCATGAGGTCGAGCTGCCGCCAGGTTTTCAGCGCTTCCACTTTGCGGCCTTGGCGACGGCAGAGGACCGATAAGTCTTGCCCGAAGCGGCTCACGTCCACGCCCCAGATGATGGGGCTGTCGGCGGAGACTTCGATGTCTCGGTTTTGTGCCGATTCCACGAGGTCCAGGGCGATCACCGTGTCATCGTCGCTGCGGGGGAATTCGCCAAGCACCCGGATACGGAAGGCGTTGGACTCCGGGCCGTACCGGGCTTCCATCTCTTCAATGAACGACTCACTGACACGGGGGCTGTCGTGGGCACTCACTTTGCGGGTCCACCACTGGTCTTTGGACCGATTGTGGGAATCGAAGAATAAACCACTGGTGCGGGTGGGGTTGCCGAGGAGAACCGTGACTGCGGATTCGCCTGACATGGAGCCAGCGGCGGCCTCGAAGACTTGCTCTGCTACCCCGGACGCCTCGTCGGCCACGAGAAGTACGAACTTGCTGTGGGCCCCTTGAAGGGCTTCGGGGTTTTCTGCGCGGCTGGTGCGGCAACTGATGAACGATTCAGACGGTGCCGATTTGAGGGTCACGCGGTCACTTTTGACTTCGAGGAGTTCCGAGAGGATCGAGGGGAGTTCGGTGATCCAGGTCTTGAGTTCTGCAAACAGAGCGTCGAATAACTGGCCCGATGTGGGCGCTGTGACCAGGGTTTTTTGGGGAAATCGGAAGAGGATGTGCCACAGAATGGCCCAGGACGCCGCAGTCGATTTGCCTACCCCGTGGCTCGACCGGACAGAGATACGTCGTTCGCCTTGGACGATGGCGTTGAGGAATTCTTTTTGCCAGTCATCTGGGGTTACTTTGAGCACTTCGGTGACGAAGCCCACTGGATCATTGACGTAGCGGGTTAGAAATTCTCGAAACGGGTTGTCTTCGTTTTTTGCCATTTTTAAAAATTTTTTTTCAATGCATGTTTGGTAGCGGCGATACCCCCACCCACTCACTTTTCGAAGGGGGGCCCCAAGCACAACCCAGGTCGATTCGATTCTCAAATGGGGGATAAAATGGGGGATAAAGCACAGCAGACCGGCTACAGCCCTTTAAATATGCAGAGGTTCGACTCCCTACGGTGGAGCCAACCCCCTTCGATCGACGTTTCCACGCACGACGGCGGCGCTGGGCGGTATGCGTGAAATCCCCCCTAATCATCATCGTTTGACTGGTCAATCGCCGGGTGATCGAGGATATCTTTCAATGCGTTTCTGTGACTGTCGTTGACCGTGACGGACACCAAGGGAGCACGCTGATCAGCCCATGTCGTAGGGTCAACTCTGGACGCCAACCATCGCCTGGTTTCCACCTTCAGCTTGGCCGCTTGCGCTTCACTGGCGTCTGTCACTGAGTCAGCGATCTCTAGAGTTTCCTCAGCGATACTGGCAGCCCACAGTTGCCGAGCGTGTTGATACCTATCCCGTCGTCCCTCGATTCTGTCAAGCCACTCGTAGAAGGCGCGTGAGCCTATGCCTAACGATTTAATGAGTCCTCGTGTACTGATGCCCGCCGCAATCCTGTCGAGGATTGCCTGCTCACCAACTTTGTCCAACTTGGCGTGTTGCTGACGCATGATCGGCCTTCCTGCCATCTAGTCCTTCTCCCTATTCAAATGTCCGAAACGATAATCGTGGATACTTTTCACCCACACATGTAACTCGCCCTCACTCAATGTGTTCTTGATCAGATTGGCTCGATCACATACGAGCTGCACATTGAACAAGTGATAACCGATCTTCGGGTCAATGCGATCTATGGAAGCGTTAAAGCTATGCAAGTGACGATCCCCGGACCCCGTGTACAACATCATGGGCAACCCCGACAGAGCGCAGCGACCATCCTGATTACGCCACAGCGGCATCATGTCGGTTTTTTTAATCGTCCACTCGAATTTGTTTTTTCGAATGGACCGCAACCCAATAAACATGCGGTTCAAATAGGTTTGTGGGTCACGGTTCTTACTAATGCGGTTGTAACACGACAAACAGACGGACTCCCAGACCAGCTTGTCCGGAGAAGGTTTGCCGCAGGCCAAACACTTCAACTCACTCATTCCGCCACCATCGATTTTATCTGAGCTACCGCTTCACCCCGGCGCACCATAGACGTCGTGTATCGCAGCACCTGAAAGCCTAGCTCAGTGAGCCTATTGTACTTTTCGCAGTCCTTTTCAAACCCTGCTCCCTGCACATGCCGTCCGCCATTCCACGTCCCCCCTTCTATTTCGACGGCGGCATTGATCCGGGGCAAAAAGAAATCGACTCGCCAGCGCCGTGGTGGGGCCAACATAACTTCGCGCTCGTATTCGATTCTCTCGGCGTCAAGTTGAGTGGCCATCAACAATTCTCCTGCTGAACCGCTAGTGGATTTCTTCGCCATCGAAATACTCACCTTCCATGTCTGACACGATTCGTTCAATTAAGCGCCGATGACAATCAAACTTTTTAGCCAGGGCCCGATTCGATAATCCGATCACCACTGAACGCATTTCCTCGCGTTCGATGACAAGCCTCTGAATCAACCTCACATCTTTTTCTGAGAGAGAACCGTATTTACGATCCATAAGCCTCCCATCAAAAAAATCACTCCGACCAAGGGGCCGATTGGTTCGTCCATACCAGCTATTCCAAGGATTAAAAAATCGATCACTGCGCCACTCCTGCTCCAGTCCAATTTGTTCCACTGTCACACTGCGCCGCTCCAGTGCCAGGTCCTAAAGTAAATTTAGGACTGGCGCACTGGCGCAGGCCGCTTCGGTTGCGCCACTCTTGCGGCAGTTGATTTATCGGACTGCCGCACTTATTCAACCCAATCTCCCACCTCTATAAACTTCTTCATTTTCCGGTCACCAGCGCGTCTCTCTTCTACGATCAACACGCCGGTCTCGATCCACCCGTTCAACAAAGCCCCCACCTTTGACCGCACTCCGGGTTCAGCCAGATCAATGTCCAAGATATCGGCCACCACATTCCCCGCCCACGTTTTGGCACGACGGTCAAAGCGCAGTCCTTTGCCAGCCACGGCCCTCTGCACCTCTTTCAAATTCACGAGCGACACATCGGCCCAAGGATCAGGCCACTCCCAAGGCTCCATCACCCCCACGTTGTCCCCATTCTCCAGCTTCATGCTGACCATCTTCCGCCACGTTGAGTCGGAAGATGGCGGTGCCAGGTTGTCTTTGGAATCGGCTTCTCGGCTGAACCGCCAGTAGTCGTCTGTGTCGAGCCCTGAGTCACGGGCCTCAGCAAGAGTCATTCGCACCAATCGGCGCACATGTCGAGCCGCGCTATTCAGAGCACTGGCCCCTCGGCCATCGTCCACAGTCGGCTCCGCAAAACCCCCGGTGCCTCCTTTACGGACGTGATGCACGATTTCCACAGAACAATTGCCTTCCTCAGCCACTCGGCCCCAGGCCATAGCCACCTGACCGATGGCGGTGTTTTTATTCTCATCGACCTCGTGGCTACCAATAAACGGGTCCACGACAATCACATCGATATTCTTTCTTTGAATCTCCGCAATAATTTCGTCCACGTCGGGCAGCACCACAATTTTTCCGCCGAATTCACGGGCCACCGTCAATGGCCGGTCTCTACCAGAGTTCACATACAGCCGACCGCCGAGGTCGTGCGAGGTCAGCTCATAGTGGCGCATCACCCCGGCAATCCGTCGAATCATCTCCGACATAGGATCTTCGAGATTCCACATCCACACACGAAGGGGCTCAGGTACGTCTATACCCATGAACCCCTTCCCGGAAGCCATCGCCACAGCCTCACAACACGCCAAAACCGTCTTCCCGGTTCCCCCAGCCGCCAGAGTCACGCTCAAATATTTCCGTATATAGTGCCGCCCATACACCCATTCCCGTTTCGGCAACCGCGCTTCCAAAAAATCAGGAAACACCTCCGCCACCACTGCCGAGGAGGCGGGGGCAGCCTCGGACTCAGGCTCAGGCACTTCAACATCAGGCTCCGGTTCCCATCCCTTACCACGGGCCCCGGCTATCGCCACTTTGATTTCTTCAATCGTTTCCTCAAGCGAATACCCGGTCTCCTGGTAGGTGGGGGCTAGGCTGAGAATTTGTTCATCCGTGCTGCCTGTGCTCACGAGATGCCCCACTTCCCGGATCATGTTGTCGTGCCACCCAATCGTCACTGCGGTGGGACTTGGTGAATTAAACGAGTTGATCTTCCGTAAATCGGCAGCATCGAGCATGGGCAGGTCACGCCAATCGATTTGAAATCCGGTGTCCACGTCCATCGTGTACCGACATCCGCTGGCGTGAACCGAGCCGGGCGCAATCACGAGGCCACCTTGCCCTCTGACATCCACGGCCACATGAGGGTTGGTGCTGTTGGACACCGGAAAGCTAGGATTCGCTGCATAATAAAAATGCACACCTCTGGCCGTCTTCACTCGCCACGGTGAATGAGGTAAATGTGTCTTCACCCAATTCACGGCTTCATCCGAATCGGCATCGACCACATTAATATGTCGGCCCGTGAGGACTGCCCAATTGCAGCTTTCGAACTGAGCCGTCGATGTCCACACGTTCCATAGCTCATCAGGCACATCGGCATTCTGATAACGAGCCCAGGAGATGAGGGGTCTTTTTTCTGTGGGATGAGCAGGCACCAGAGTGAGCCCCAACTCATGTAAAAAATTAGCCGTCTCGCGGCGAGTGTCCACGGCTGCCTCAGCCATCCACCACTCTCTCTTCTTCGAAGATGAACATATGCGGCGCAATTTCTTTTGGAGGAAGGTCCAGGACTTGAGAGAGTTGCAAAACCCGCTGCCACGTCGGCACGCCATGCTTCTTCCATTTGTGAATCTGATTGCGACTAATGTGGATGTCGCGAGAGAGCTGGGAGATCGATACGTTTTTCCAAAAAGGCAGAGTGCCCCGGCTGCGGTAGTACATGGTGGAAAACGTTTTCAAAGAAGACGGTGAGCAGGCGGACTCAGACAAGGAAGGTCTCCGAGGAAAAGAACTATTTTGGCATCTTTTAGATTACAACGTCAACTAACACGACGCCACGAATCGTTTCAGTTGCACCATTAAAATGGTTTCTGTAATCTCAACGATGACATTTGCATAACGAGAGAAAATAAAACTGGATAGTTCAAACTAACTATGTAATCTTTTAACTGACACTGTAAACGACACTTGAAATGAACTCACAACTTGGAATATGAAATTAATGAACATCCCAACACTCGATACGCATCTAAAGCTCAAAGCATTGCGTGAAGCGAGAAAGTTGTCCATTCGCGCTCTTGTCGAATTGGTCAAGGAAGTCGATCCAACTGGGGAAGGGAGATCGCACACGACCTTGAATAGATACGAGTTGCCGCCAACGGACCCCAAACATCTCCAGGCGCCGCCAGAGATGATTCTCATCTTCGCACAAATCTACAACGTCAAGCCTTCGTGGCTGGTCTTCCCTGAAGAAGCCGAGCACCCCGTGGACGAGGAACTCTATGAGTTACTTCAGCAGCTCCCGGAGTCCGACAAAAACAATTTGATCGCTCTCATAAGAAGCATCATCAATCGCGACGGACCAGCACCGATTGAGGAACTTTGTTAATTAACAAAAGGAGAAACCATCCGTGTCCCGCACAGAAGTATTTTTACGCAGCATGTTCGATGACGCCTTTGAATTCACAAATTTTGATAAGCCCTTCACTGTCGGAAAAGTTGGGCATCGCTACTACGACCTCGACTCCGAAGGTACTGGAGCCGGCGAGTTTATAAAACGACAGGCCAAGATATCGTTTGAAAGCCTGACCGATGAACAGGAAAAGAGAATGATGGAGTCCGTGCCTTATCTCTATCGGCCTTTTGGCTTCGGCTTGTTTCGAACAATGGGACCTGACCTGGCTGCCTACGTCACGATTGATGGCAAGAAGATTTTCGTTCGTTCGATCCCAATAGAAGACGCTGGCGAAGCGTTCGCCTACGCGCAACGGCGGAACATTTTCTATGAGCCCAAGATGAAGCGAGTGATTGTGAACCCGTCACCAAAACGAAGTGACGCATTGCAAATAACCCATATCACCAAAACAGCTCGTGATTGGATTAATCAAATGATTGCCGAAGCACGATCAGGCGACGAATCGCACGCACACCGAATCAAGCCAACCATTCCTGGTGATTGGACTCTTTTCTCCGACACTCCAGAGTTAAGGCGTTTCTCGCTGGAAGCCGACGAAAAAACACGGCAAGCAGAGCGCGACCAAAGTATCCAATTGCGGCCTTACTTGTTCGATAAAGACGCGGTTGGCTATGCGGTTGTAGGCAACGGGGCTCTTACACATCTCAGCGTGTGCAATCAGGAAATGAAAGCCATTTTTTCCTACCAGGTTCCGTTGAGCATCACGGCACAAGTCATCGGATGGGGGTTAGCAAACAACGTGTACGACCGGACGACCAGGTCATCGAGGCTTCAGGATTTTGTTAATGAAGATCAAGACAAAAAAGACGGCAACATCTAAAATGTAATCCTTTTGTTTACAATGTAAACATATACGACTATGATCGTTCTCCAGTGAACTTATGGAGACGAACGGATGACACTGAAACCTGATGACGACCAGCCGGTCTACTTGCACAACGAGCCCCCTCTGTTACGCATGGCGGATGAATGGCAAAACCTGAAGGCCGCCGAAGCGGCGATTATCTCGCAGCGGCACACTCTCGAAGAAAAGATGCTCCCATTTCTGGAGCAGCAGGCCATCGAGGGCGCAACCACCACGACCCTCGAAGACGGTCGTAAAATTCGTCTCAACAAACGCCTCACTCGAAAAATTGACGGCAAGAAATTCCACAGAATCGCGAGTCAACTCCCCTCAGATTTGAGACCAGTCAAAGTCCAGCACTCGTTGGACAAGTCTCTTTGGAATGAGCTGAAAGATCGCGACCCACATTCGTTTGCGCTGTTCAACGAATGCCTCACCACCAAACCAGCCAAGCCCACCATCACAGTGATTGGGGATGACCAATAAGAATTTTGGATCTTTTTTCTGGTATTGGCGGATTCACTTTGGGGCTGGAACGCGCAGGCATGAAGACCGTTGGATTTTGCGAAAAGGATTTGTTTTGTCAAAGGATACTCAAAAAACATTGGCCCGATGTGCCTATTCATTCAGATATCAGGGAGCTAGATGGACGGCAATATGAAGGAACAGTTGACGTTGTTTCCGGTGGATTCCCCTGCCAACCATTCAGTGTCGCCGGGAAGCAGCGAGGCAAGGACGATGACCGCGCACTCTGGCCGGAAATGTTACGAGTCATACGGGAGGTGGAGCCAGCTTGGGTCATTGGCGAAAACGTTCCTGGGATTATCGGCATGGAACTCGACTCAGTGTTATCTGACTTGGAAAGTGAGGGCTACTCCTGCCAAGCGTTTGTACTTCCAGCTTGTGCCGTCGATGCGCCACACCGCCGGGATCGAGTCTGGGTTGTTGCATATACCGACCGCAACAGCGAATCAAATGACTCCATCGATGAAGAGCAGAGACCGAGGGAGTTGGTGGCCGACTCCCAGAGCAAGCGAATGGAAAGGGACTGGTCCTTTGGGGTCGAAGAGTCACAACCATCGTGTAGCCAAAGGTTATCTGGACGCGACAGTTCAGGAGGTGGACCAAGAATCTGGCAAGCTGAACCCGGAGTGGGTCGAGTGGCTAATGGGGTATCCCATCGGGTGGACCGACTTCGAGGATTAGGTAATGCCGTTGTGCCTCAACTCATTCAAGCAATCGGTGAACTCGTACTTACCGCAGATAAGGAGATGACTCGATAACAAAATAGGGCAACAAAACCCCTAATCCGGTGGTCTGATCCCCCATCGCCCGAAACGGATCACTTTCTATAACAAGGAGACAAGATGAGTTTTAATTTAGCGAACATAGAGACCACCAAAGGCGTGACCAAAAGTCCCTTGGTGGTGTTAAGCGGAACAGCAGGGGTTGGCAAAAGCACTTTGTGTGCAGGCATCAACGACCGGGTGTTCCTTCGAATCGAAGATGGATTAGTGATCCCGGACGTACCCACGTTTCCATTAGTTGAAACGTTTGACCAAGTGCTCGAAGCCATCGACACCTTACAGAAAGAGGAGCATGACTTCGGTTGTCTCGTCATCGACTCCATCGATGTGATGGAACCGCTGATCTGGGAAAAAGTGTGTGAAGAAGAGCATGCCGACTCCATTGAAAAGGTGGGGGGCGGTTACGGCAAAGGCTACATCGCGGCGGCGGAGCACTGGCGAAAACTTTGTTTGAAACTGGCGAAACTCCGCGACACGAAGGGGATCACGATTGTTCTGATTTCTCATGTGCAGATTAAAAAATTCGAAGCTCCCGGAGAGCCGGGCGTAGATCGATACGAGATTAAGTTGCACAAAGCCGCGTCGGCCATCGTGCAGCAGTGGGCAGACATGGTGTTGTTCGCTCAATTCAAATTCTCACTGATCAAAGAAGATGCTGGCTGGGGCAAAACTCGAACGAGAGGAACAGGCCGTGCCGAGCGCGTGATCAACACGGTTGAGGCTGCCGGTTGGGTAGCAAAAAACCGTTACGGGCTGCCCGAAGAGATTCCCTTCAAGAAAGAAGGCACATGGGACGAGATTGAAAAACTCATGGTGGGCGCACCGGATGAGGGTCTCAGCATCTCCGTTGCAGGCGAGTCCGGGCGTCAGCTCAAACAATAGGTTGTGTCCGTCGCTGAGACCCAATGAGCATTCGGACGGAAACGCAATCAACCCGGACACTTAATCCTAACCACTAGAAAGACGAGGAAAAACATGGCGAGACTGGACATTAATTTTGACGACATACCCGCTCAACGGGAACCCCAACGCAAACAGCGAGAGTTGGTTCCACCAGGGCGATACAGGGCCCGGATTATCGAATCGGAAATGATACCCACCAAAAAGGGAGACGGTGGAGAGTATTTACAACTGACGTGGAGCATATTGGGCGGAGACTTTGACGACAAATACGTCTGGCAACGACTCAACATCGTCAACAAAAGTGAACAAGCGCAGGGCATAGCCAAGCGTCAGTTAAAAAACCTGATGAATGCGTTGAACGTAGATGAGTTGGACGACTCTGAACAACTGCACAACCAACCCCTCGACATTGATGTAGTTATCGAGAAAGGCACTAACGGCTACGCCGACAAAAACGATGTCAAAGGCTTTTACGCCAACATACCTTCCCCCGCTCCCGCACCTGCTGCACCATCAGCTCCGCAGAAGGAGTCGGGACCGGGACAAAGGAGCCCCAGACCGTGGGAACAAAGTTGAGTATAGAAGACCTGGACCTCGACTTCCGTTTGTCATCAAGGCCCCTGCGCGATCTTCGCGTAGGGCCTTTTGTTTTTCGACACGTCGAGCACAGCCCCTACGAATACTTTGCGCCGGGGATGCAAAAAATAAACATCTCCAGAATCAAGCGCATCGCCCACGCCAACGGATGGGCAGTTAAAAAAATCGACATCGATAGAGGAATTGAATGATCACTGCCGAGGACACGCTGAAGGCAATCGAGTCTTCAGTGCTTGAGGGAAGCCGAGACGA